>Ga0210395_10000831_pt1 | contig 23766 bp, 19 predicted proteins | sample IncBWH4OmetaG_FD_150861 | JGI IMG/M metagenome (GOLD analysis project Ga0210395, IMG submission 150861) | Forest soil microbial communities from Barre Woods Harvard Forest LTER site, Petersham, Massachusetts, United States - Inc-BW-H-4-O ... | reverse complement strand
ATGGAAAACTGGAACTACGCCCATGCCGCGAGCCGTGGGGTGATCGCGCGGCGTTTTCCCTACAGCTACGAGCAGGGGCAGGGGTTCGAGGTCGAGAATTTCGAATGGAGGGGTTGCGCGTCCCCGGCACGGTGATGGACATCACCGACGCCAAATCCAGCGAACACAACCTCAGAAACCTCTATCGCCGCTGGACCGAGTTCATGGAAGCCGACAATTGGGACGAGCTCGCGACCTGGCGCCGAGGCAATGCCGGCATCGCGCGGGCCGCCGAATGAGCGAACTCGTCAACACAAGGGCGTTGATCCCCGGCATGCAAATCGTATTGGTCGACGGTGCGGTCGCCGAAGTGGTGTCGAACCCGCTCGACGGTGTGTGGGTGTTCGCGCGCTACCTGTCCTCGCCGGTCGATCCGTCGGTCGTCGGCAGCGAAGAGATGATCTTTGCCCAGGACATCGCCGAAATCCGCGCCGCGCCGTAACCAGCAAAACGGCGCCGCCCTGCCCTATTAGGAGCAGTTTCCCGTGTGATTGCGAGCGAAGCGAAGCAATCTCGGGCCGCCGAGCGACCGTTAATTCGAGATTGCTTCGTCGCGGAGCCTGTCCTCGGGCCGGCGCAGCCGGACCCGTGGGCTCCTCGCGATGACAGCGTGGCAAGGTGGTCGAAATCTGATCCCAGCACTGGCGGGCGCGGGAAGTGGCTCGGGGCGTTTCGGAAACGACGCTGTCAGGGCCGTGCGCGCCCCTCGCTGTCGAAGTGAAGTCATCGCGGCAGCAGGCTCGCGCCCATTAGAAACTCGTCGATCGCGCGGGCGCATTGACGGCCTTCGCGGATTGCCCACACGACGAGCGACTGGCCGCGGCGCATGTCGCCGGCGGCGAACAATTTCGCGACCGACGTCCTATAATCGATCGTGTTGGCGCGAACATTGCCGCGCGCGTCCAGTGCGGCGCCGGACTGCTCGATCATGCCGATTTTGACCGGTCCCAGAAAGCCCATTGCCAGCAATACGAGATCGGCCTTTAGGCTAAAACCGCTGCCGGCGATTTCCTGCATCGCGACGCGGCCGTCGGTATTTTTGACCCAATCGACGCGCACGCATTCGAGCGCCGTTATACGGCCGTCCTTGCCCAACGCCCGCTTGGTCAACACCGCCCAATCGCGCTCGCAGCCCTCTTCCTGCGACGACGAGGTACGCAATTTCAGCGGCCAGTCGGGCCAGGTCAGCGCCTTGTTTTCGCTTTCGGGCGGCCTGCCCAGAATTTCCAGCTGGGTGACCGAGGCCGCGCGCTGGCGTATTGCCGTGCCGATGCAATCCGACCCGGTGTCGCCGCCGCCGATCACGATGACGCGCTTGCCCTCGGCGGTGATGCTACCATTGGGGGCGGCGCGCTCCTCGCCGTCGCCGGCGTTGCGCTTGTTTTGCTGCGGCAGGTAATCCATCGCGAAATGGATGCCGTCGAGTTCGCGCCCCGGCAATTCGAGGTCGCGCGCCATCTCGGCGCCGCCGGTCAATGCCACGGCGTCGAAGCGCCCGAGCACCGCGTCCATTGGCGGATCGACGCCGATTGCGGTCTCGGTGCGAAACACCACGCCCTCGGCTGTCATCTGGTCGACGCGGCGGTCGATCAGCGCCTTCTCCATCTTGAAATCGGGGATGCCGTAGCGCAGCAGCCCGCCGATGCGGTCGGATTTTTCAAACACCGTGACGATGTGGCCGGCGTGCGCCAATTGCTGGGCGCAGGCGAGACCGGCCGGACCCGACCCGACCACCGCGACAGTTTTCCCGGTCAACCGGGCGGGGATCAGCGGCTCGATCCAGCCTTCTTGCCAGCCACGGTCGACGATCGCGCATTCGATGGTTTTGATCGTGACCGGCGTGTTGTCGATATTGAGGGTGCACGCCTCCTCGCAGGGTGCCGGGCAGATGCGGCCGGTAAATTCCGGAAAGTTATTGGTCGAATGCAGGGTTTTGAGCGCCGCCCGCCACTGGTCGCGATAGACGAGGTCGTTCCAGCTCGGGATCAGATTGTTGACCGGGCAGCCGTCGTGACAAAACGGGATGCCGCAATCCATGCAGCGCGCCGCCTGTTTGCGGGTCTCGGGCTCGGGCAGCGGCTTGACGAATTCCTTCCAGCCGCGACGGCGGATGTCCGGCTTTTCATAAGGCCGGTCGCGGCGGTCGATTTCGAGAAAGCCGGTGACCCTACCCATGAGACCGCATCCGGGCTTGGCGGGGCGGCGGGCGAAACAATCCCGTCACTCGGCGGCTTCCGTACGAGCGGTCTGACGCTCGGCCGCCAGTTCGAGCATGGCGCGGCGATAATCCTTCGGCACGACCTTGACGAAATTCCGCAGGGTGTCGTCCCAGTCTTCGAGCAGCATCCGGGCGCGCGCGCTGCCGGTCAGCAGATGGTGGCGCTCCAACAGGATGCGCAATCGGGCGGCGTCGAAGCGCAAGAGATCGCCCATCCCGGCATCCTCGACACTCGGCGAGCGCTGGTAAGGCCGGTCGGGGTCGTCGGCCTCGTCGGCGCTGGGTGCTGTGACCGCCTCCAATTCGACGCCGGCGAGATTGCACAGCTCCTGGAACCGCGCCTCGGGGTCCCAGACATAGGCGACGCCGCCCGACATGCCAGCGGCGAAATTGCGCCCGGTGTCGCCGAGCACGACGACGACCCCGCCGGTCATGTATTCGCAGCCATGGTCGCCGGTGCCCTCGACGACCGCGACCGCACCCGAATTGCGCACCGCAAAGCGCTCGCCCGCCACACCCTCGAAATAGGCTTCGCCGGCGATGGCGCCGTAGAGCACGGTGTTGCCGATGATGATGTTTTCGGTCGGCTCGCGCCTCGCCTCCGCCGGCTGGCGCACGATCAGCCGTCCGCCCGACAAGCCCTTGCCGACATAGTCGTTGGCGTCGCCGAAGAGCTCGAGGGTGACGCCGCGCGCCAGGAACGCGCCAAAGCTCTGCCCGGCATTGCCGTGGAAGCTCGCCCAGATCGTGTCTTGCGGCAGGCCGCCATGGCCATAGCGCCGCGCCACCTCGCCCGACAGCATCGCCCCGACGGTGCGATGGACATTGCGGATGTCGCGCTCGATGCGCACCGGCTCGCGCGCGTCGAGTGCTGCTTGCGCCGCCGCGATCAGCTCGTTGTCGAGCGATTTGTCGAGATGATGGTTTTGCCCTTCGCAATTGTAGATGGCGACCCCCGGCTTTGGCGTGACCGAGTGCAGCAATCGCGACAGGTCGACGCCCTTCGCCTTCCAATGCTCGATCGCGCGGATCATGTCGAGCCGGTCGACCCGGCCGATCATCTCGTTGAAATTGCGAAACCCGAGCTGCGCCATCAATTCGCGCACTTCCTCGGCGACAAAGAAGAAATAGTTGATGACGTGCTCGGGCTGGCCGGTAAACCGGGCGCGCAACACCGGGTCCTGGGTGGCGATGCCGACCGGGCAGGTGTTCAGGTGGCATTTGCGCATCATGACGCAGCCGGCGGCAATCAGCGGTGCCGTCGCAAAGCCGAACTCGTCGGCGCCGAGCAGCGCGCCGACGACGACATCGCGGCCGGTACGCAGGCCGCCATCGACCTGCACCGCGATGCGGCCGCGCAATCCGTTCAGCACCAAAGTCTGCTGGGTTTCGGCGAGGCCGATCTCCCAGGGCGAACCGGCATGAGTCAGCGAGGTCAGCGGGCTCGCCCCGGTGCCGCCCTCGAACCCGGCGATCGTCACATGGTCGGCGCGCGCCTTCGAAACGCCGGCGGCGACGGTGCCGACGCCGACCTCGGAGACCAGCTTGACCGAGATCCGCGCCCGCGGGTTGGCGTTTTTCAGATCGTGGATCAGCTGCGCCAGATCCTCGATCGAATAGATGTCATGGTGCGGCGGCGGCGAGATCAGCCCGACCCCCGGCGTCGAATAGCGCACGCGGGCGATGTTCTTGTCGACCTTGCGCCCGGGCAATTGACCGCCCTCGCCGGGCTTGGCGCCTTGCGCCATCTTGATCTGCAGATCGTCGGCGTTGACCAGGTATTCGGTCGTCACGCCGAACCGGCCGGAGGCGACCTGCTTGATCGCCGAACGCATTGAGTCGCCATTTTCGAGCGGCGTGAACCGCGCTGCCTCCTCGCCGCCTTCGCCGGTATTGGATTTGCCGCCGATGCGGTTCATCGCGATCGCCAAGGTCGTGTGCGCCTCGCGGCTGATCGAGCCAAAGCTCATCGCCCCGGTCGCAAAACGCCTGACGATTTCGCTCGCCGGCTCGACCTCGTCGAGCGGCACCGGCTCGGCAGCAGCCTGCAACGTCATCAGCCCGCGGATCGTCAACAGGCGTTCGCTCTGGTCGTTGATCGCTGCGGCAAACGCCCGGTACTCTTCTGGCGAATTGCCGCGCACTGCGTGCTGCAATCCGGCGACCGTTTGCGGCGTCCAGGCATGGTCCTCGCCCCGCAGGCGAAACGCATAGTCGCCGCCGACATCGAGCATCTCGTGGTAGATCGGGTTGTCGCCATAGGCGTGGCGATGGCGCTCGACGGCTTCCTGGGCGATCTCGCGCAGCCCCACCCCTTCGATCGTCGTCGCCGTGCCGGTAAAGTATTTCTCGACAAAATCGCTGGCGAGCCCGACCGCGTCAAAGATCTGCGCCCCGCAATAGGACTGATAGGTCGAAATGCCCATCTTGGACATGACCTTCAGGATGCCCTTGCCGACCGCCTTAAGGTAATTCTTCTGCACCGCCTCGGTGCTGAGCGGCAGATCGTTTTCGACCCGGATCTGGTCGAGCGCGGCAAAGGCGAGATAGGGGTTGATCGCCTCGGCGCCATAGCCCGCCAGCGCGCAGAAATGGTGGACCTCGCGCGCCTCGCCGGTTTCGACGACGATCCCGGTGAGGGTGCGCAACCCCTCCAGGATCAGATGATGATGGACCGCCGAGGTGGCGAGCAACGCCGGGATCGGCACCCGCTCGGCCGAGGTCGCGCGGTCGGACAGGATCAGGATGTTGTGCCCGGCTTCGACCGCTTCGGTCGCCTCGCGGCACAGCCGTTCGAGCGCCGCCGCCAGGCCGTCGGCACCCTCGGCCGCCGGCCAGGTCGCATCGAGGGTGTCGGTGCGAAACGCCGGGACCAAGGTTTCGATCGCATGGATCTTCTGCAGGTCGCGATCGGTCAGGATCGGTTGCGCGACTTCGAGCCGGTGATGCGTGCCGGCCTCGTGGCCCAACAGGTTTGGCCGCGGCCCGATCATCGACACCAGCGACATGACCAGCTCTTCGCGGATCGGGTCGATCGGCGGGTTGGTGACCTGGGCGAAATTCTGCTTGAAGTAGTTGTAGAGCAGTTTGGGCTTGTTCGACAGCGCGGCTATCGGCGTGTCGGTGCCCATCGAGCCGACCGGGTCCTCGGCGTCGCGCGCCATCGGCTCCAAAAAGAACTGGATGTCCTCCTGGGTATAGCCGAAAGCCTGTTGCTGGTTCAAATGCGTCGTCGGGTCGTTGGGTCGCGTCGGCACCACCGCCCGGGAATACTCCTCTCGGTCTCCCTCTGACACGTCGGGCAACTCGGCGAGCTTGAATTGGGTCGCCTCGAGCCAGGCTTCATAGGGGTGTTCGGCGGCGAGCTCGCGCTTGATCTCGTCGTCGTCGATGATGCGGCCTTCCTCGAAATCGATCAGCAGCATCTTTCCCGGCTGCAGCCGCCATTTGCGCCGGATGCGCTCTTCCGGCACCGGCAATACCCCGGCCTCCGACGCCATGATCAGCTGGTCGTCGTCGGTGATCACATAGCGCGCCGGGCGCAAGCCATTGCGGTCGAGAGTGGCGCCGATCTGGCGGCCGTCGGTAAAGGCGATCGCCGCCGGCCCGTCCCACGGCTCCATCAGGGCGGCGTGGTATTCGTAAAAGGCGCGGCGCTGCGGATCCATCAGCGGGTCGCCGGCCCAGGCCTCGGGGATCAGCATCATCATCGCATGCGCCAGCGAATAGCCGCCGCCGATGACCAGCAACTCCAGCGCATTGTCGATGCAGGCGGTGTCGGACTGGTTCGGCCCGATCAGCGGCACCATTTTGGCAAGATCGGCGCCCAATAGCTCCGAGGTCATCGCCTGGCGCCGGGCGTGCATCCAGTTGACGTTGCCGCGAACCGTGTTGATTTCGCCGTTGTGGCATAGAAAGCGATACGGGTGCGCGAGCCGCCATGACGGGAACGTGTTGGTCGAAAACCGCTGATGGACGAGCGCCAGCGCCGACAGCGTCAACGGATCGCGTAAATCCTTGTAAAACCCGCCGACTTGCGGCGCCAACAGCAGGCCCTTGTAGACGAGGGTGCGCGTCGAAAACGACGGCATGTAAAGCTCGGGCAGACCCGGCAGATTATGCTGCGCGCCGAGCGCCACGACGCTGTTCAGGGCCTGCTTGCGGATCGTCAGGATCTTGCGCTCGAAAGCGCCCTGGTCCGGCAGGGCCGGGTCGGCGGCGACGATCGCCTGGCGGATTGCCGGCATGGTCTCGACGACGCGTTGGCCGAGCCCGGTCGTGTCGACCGGCACGTCGCGCCAGCCGACCAGCGACTGGCCCTCCGCCCGAATAAAATGCTCGATATGACGGATCGCGAAATCGCGCGCCGCCGCGTCGCGCGGCAGAAAGCACATCGCGACGGCGTAATGCCCGAAATCGGGTAAGACCAAGCCTTGGCTTTCTGCCCAGTCGCGCAACAGCGCGTCCGGCATCTGGATCAGGCAGCCGGCGCCGTCGCCAACCAATGGGTCGGCGCCGACCGCACCGCGATGGTCGAGATTGACCAGGATCTGCAGGCCGCGCTCGATGATGTCGTGCGATTTTCGCCCTTTGATATCGGCGACGAAACCGACGCCGCAGGCATCATGCTCGTTGCGCGGATCGTAGAGTCCCTGTCTTTCGGGCACGGCCATAACGGATGCTCTTCACCTGACGTAGTTTCACGAGTTGCTGCGGCGCACCCACAAATGCCCGCGGCAAGTCGATAATAGGCATGTCCGCGCGCGCGAATCGAGGCTTAATCGCGTGTTACCGCAGTGCCACCGGGCGATCGCGGTCGACCGTCGGGTGCGGGCTGCCGCGCAGCCGGAAACCACCGCGCCGCAACATCGACGCGACAGTCGAAGTCGGATGATTTGTGCTTAATAATACAAGTGATGCAAGTAACACGTAAATTCGCCAATGGCAGCTTTGTCGGTTTCAGGCCGGCGTCAAGCATCGCTGTCCCGACGGCGTGGCCGAATACCGACGCCGAATGGTCGCGGGATCGACCACGCCTGTGCTATCGAGAGCCCAGGCGGCTGCGGCTCGCCGGCGCCCCGCGAGTTCCGCCGGACCTTGACGGCGAGGCTGCGCGCCGCCCCCGCGCGTCGCCCCACGGTTCAGGAAATCGTCATGAAAGCGGTTCCGATCATCGCCTTGCTTGCCGGGCTGGCGTTGACGGCAACGCTGGTCGCGGTGTTTGGCGCAAGCGCGGTCGTTCATTCGTTCCTCGCGATCGGCTGGCGAGGGTTTATCGTCATTTGCTTGATCCATCTCGGTCTGATCGCGGTGATGGGGATCGCCTGGCGCGGTCTGGTGCCCGGGGCGGCGGTTTGGGCGTTCCCGTCGGCCCGGCTGGTTCGGGAAGCCGGTTCGGAAGTGCTGCCATTGTCGCCGATTGGCGGCTGCGTGCTTGGCGCACGGGCACTGATCCTCGCCGGAATCTCCGGCTCGACCGCCGCGGCGAGCACGATCGCCGATCTGACTCTCGAGTTTTTTGCCAAAATCGTTTACACTGCGCTCGGGTTGATTCTGCTGGTCGGTCTGCGCCCGGGCTCGGCGATCGCGGCGCCGCTGACCGCCGGGGTAGCGGTGGCAAGCCTGGCGGCCGTGGGTTTTGTCGCAGCGCAGCGGCGCGGCTTTACGCTGGTCGACCGCTTGGCCCGCACTCTCGGCCGCGGTTGGGCGGAACGCACGGCCGCCGGTACCGCGGCGCTGCGCGGCGCGCTGCGTCGCTGCTACGAGCGAAGAGCCGGATTGTGGGTCGGCTTTTCCCTCCACTTGTTTTGCTGGATCGCCGGCACGATCGAAGCCTGGTTTGCCCTTCGCCTTCTCGGAAGCGGTCTGCCGTTCAAGACCGTGCTGGTGATCGAAAGCCTGCTCTACGGGGTTCGCACCTTCGCCGTCGTCATCCCGAATGCGGTCGGCATACAGGAGGGAGCCTATGTGCTGATCGGCGCCGGGTTTGGGTTGACGCCGCAGATCGCGCTGGCGCTGTCATTGGTGAAGCGGGCGCGCGATTTGGCGATTGGATTGCCGGCCCTCGGCGCTTGGCAAATCGTCGAAGGCGGGCGGCTTTGGCGCCGAGGCAAGACCGGCGGCGTGCCGGCCCGGTCGGCCGACCCCGCGGCAACCTGGACAGGAGTAAACCATGAGTGACGCGCTCCCTCTACTCTATCTCGGGCGGCACGGCGAAACCGCCTGGAGCCTCTCGGGTCAGCACACCGGCCGCACCGATCTGCCCTTGACCGAGAATGGCGAGCGCCAGGCGCGGGCGCTCGCGGCGCGGCTGCACGGAGTGGTTTTTGCCAAGGTCCTGACCAGCCCGTCGCAGCGCGCGGTGCGGACTTGCGAACTCGCCGGCTTTGGTGCGGCCGCCGAAATCGATCCCGATCTCGCCGAATGGGATTACGGCGATTACGAGGGTCGCCGCACCGCCGAAATCCTGACCGAACGGCCGGATTGGCAATTGTTTCGCGACGGCGCGCCCGGCGGGGAGTCGCCGGAACAGATTGGCGCGCGCGCCGACCGGGCCGTCGCCCGCATCCGCGCGGCCCACGGAAATGTGCTGATCGTGTCGAGCGCGCACATCTCGCGCGTGCTCGCCGCCCGCTGGCTCGGGCTGCCCGCTTCGGGTGGCCGCTATTTGGTGTTGAGCACCGCGAGCCTCAGCATTCTCGGCTATGAGCACAACCTCGCCGAGCCGGTAATCCGGCTGTGGAACGACACCAGCCACCTCGAAAGCTGAACGGGACCAACAGCACCGCAAGACACGTCGAGGCGACGATGAAGCTGAGCACGCTCAATACCGACGATTGCGCGAGCCGGCCCGCCTGAGCCAGCGTGCCGGCGCGCCTTCGGTCAATGAATTCCGCGATCCAACCAGCGCCGCGCCGGGCGCCACCAGCTGATCGAGCTAATCCAATCGGGCTGTTCATCTCTAATTCGGCCACCCCGGTGCTGATCGCGCCGGTCGCATCGATGCCGCCCGTGCCTTGCATATCTCGCCACACGCCTTTGCGATAACGGTTTCGATCGGCTGCTGTGCCGCGTTCGCGACACCGCTGTCGTCGCGGTGAATATGCTGGTGGTGGAGCCGGACGGCTGCACCCTCGGAGGCTATGTCAAGGTCGGCTTGCCGCTTACGTTGCCGACGATGTTGGTCACCGTCACGCTGGCCCGCATCAACTGTCGGTCTTGACAGGGAGGTTGAGACAATGGCGATCACGCAATCGCGATCCGACCTGGTCCTCCCTCTCAAAGAGGGGACTTACAGCGATGGCCATCCGCTCGACGAGATCCACTATCTCGAATGCAAGATCATTCTGAAGCCCGACCGTTTTACCTCGGTGCAGAGCTTCCACGAGTTTGGCAGGCTGGTGCGTCACGCGGCCGACGAGCTCTCTGTCGGGTTTTCCACCCGTGGCGTGGCGGCGGGTCAGAGGCCGAAGATCCGGGAAGTCGTCTTTTTCGACACCGCCGACTTCAGGCTCTACAATAACGCGTTTATCTTGCGGCGGCGCATCGCCTACGAAGACGGCTTTCCGGTCGGCGAGCCGGAAATCGTCTTCAAGTTCCGGCACCCGGACATCCGGATGGTTGAGGATTTCGACGTACGGCCGAATATAGCCGGCAAATATCAGATCAAATTCAAGGCGGAGTGGCTGCCGCTGCGTGATCGGATCGGCGGATTTCGCAGATTGTTCTCGCACAATGTGGAGTTCGACTTGAGCCAGATGGATGACGGAGGGGATAGCGCGCCGATGACCGATCTCGCGCGCGTCTTCCCGGCATTGACGGCTCTGAAGCAAGCCGGCACCGACAGGATCGAGCTGGTGAAAACGATCGTCGAGGAGGTGCTCCAGGATCTCGGCGAACTGGATTTCAGCAGGGGGGTCACAGCTGAGGCCAACGCGGCGTTATGGCGTCAACCGGGCGATCATATGCCTCTCGTCGGAGAGGTCTCGTTCCAGTGCAAGTTCAAGCGAAGAGACGAACTCCACGACAAGGCGCTGAGCCTCTGCGAGCGGTTCTTTGTCTCGCTGCAGCACCGCGCGAAGGACTGGGTATCCCTCGGTGCGACCAAAACCGGCGTCGTCTACCACCGGAAAGGCAACCCGCCGCAAGCCCACGAGTAACATCGCGGGAGGCAACCGGGAGAAGGCGGATGAGGAGCACTTCTGTGCGGGATCATGAGGCTACGGGACTCGGCGCTCCCGCCGATCCGACCGGGGCCCCTGACGGGCTTCGGCGCCGGGCCGGCGCCTGGCTTGTACACGAGCTGCGGGAGATCTTGCCGCCGACGATCTTCTTCCTTATCGGATTTAACCTGATCGTGCTGACGACGAAGTTGCTCGTCGCCGACTACTTCGTCGCGGTCGGCAGCTTCATGCTCGCCACCGTCGCGGCGCTGGTCGTCGGCAAGGCGGTGCTGGTCGCCAACGCGATGCCCTTTCTCCGCCGCTACGATCGGGCTCCGTTGATCCAGCCGATCCTGTTCAAAACGTTCGTCTACTGGGCTGCGGTGTTCGTCGCCCGGCTGCTCGAGGCTTTCGTGCATTTCTGGCTCATCGAGCACAACCCTGCAGGCGGCTTCCTGCCGCACATAGTCGCGATCTTTTCGTGGCACCATTTTGCCGCGGTCCAGATTTGGATATTGGTTTTGTTCCTGATCTATGTGACGGCATCCGAGTTGAACGGCCTGTTCGGCGACGGCGAGCTGCGGCGCATCCTGTTCACCCACCGGCGGTCCGAGCTGCAGCTGAACCGGCGGCAACATATCCGCGAGCTGGTCCGCCTGAGCCGGCTTACGGATGCGCACTCGGTCGATGAGTTCCGCGATCCGACCAGCGCCGCGCACCGCCAGCTAATCGACATCGTGCGGCGGCTCGCACGGTGATTGAGAAGCGTCCCTCGATCAAATGCCGGCGCCGTCTACCACCAGAGAGGCAACCCGCGGCAAGCCCATGGGTGAAAATCAGGTAGCTAGGAACCAGCACCGGTCCTGGCGGGTTCGAGGATTTTCACTTTCTTTCGCTCCTTACGTGCTTTGCGCGCTTCGTCGGCGTGCTGCAGCACCGCAAAAAAGGAGGGGACGAACAGCACCGCGAGGCAGGTCGAGGCGATAATGCCGCTGAGCACGCTCAATCCAAGCGAAATATCCGCGTTGGCGCCGGCCCCGCTCGCCAGCACCAAGGGCAAGACTCCCATGCCGAAGGCGAACGAGGTCATCAGGATCGGCCGGAACCGCATGCGTGCCGCTTCCACCGCCGCTTCAAGGATCGGCTTGCCGTGGACCATCCGGCCTTCGCGCGCCATCTCGACGATCAGAATGCCGTTCTTGGCCGACAAGGCGATCATCAGGATCAGCCCGATCTGGGTATAGAGATTGTTGGCGACCCCGAGGCTGGTCAATGTCACGACCGGTCCCAACAATGCCAGCGGCACCGCCGACAATACCGCCAGCGGCAAAATCCAACTTTCATACTGGCCGGCGAGACAAAGGTAAACCAGCAGCACCGACAGGCCGAACAGATAATAAAGCTGGTTTCCGGTCAATTTTTCCTGAAAGGACATCGCCGTCCATTGATACGACATCCCTTGGGGCAAAGTATTGCTTGCGATGTTCTCCATCAACGACAGCGACTGGCCCGAGCTGACGCCGCGCGCCGGCGCGCCGACGATTGTCGCCGAGGGATACAGATTGTATAGCGTGACGAGCGGCGGGGCCAAGGTAGAGCTGAGATGCGCCACCGCCCCAATCGGCACCATCTGGTTGTCTTCGCTGCGGACATAGAGGTTCAACAAATCGTCTGGCTTCAGGCGGAATTTCGAGTCGGCTTGAGCATAGACCTGCAGCGACAAACCGAATTTGTTGAACTGGTTGACATAGGTCGAGCCGAGATAAGAGGTCAGAGCCGAGAAGACGTCGCCGACCGAGACGCGCAGGGTCTCGGCCCGGTCGCGATCGACGGTTACCGCGACCTGGGGCGCGCCCGGGCGGAACGTCGTCAGGACATGCTGCAACCCGGGCTCGGCGTTGGCTTTTTTGACGATCTGCTCGGCGGCGTCGCTGAGCTTCTGGTAGTCGAAGCTGCCGCCCAGCAGCAAGGTCTGCATCTGAAAGCCGCCGGCATTGCCGATGCCTTGGATCGGCGGCGGCGCCAGCACGAACAGCCGGCCGTCGGGCGCGCTGTTGAGCCCTTTCTGCAGCCGCCCGGCGATCGACAGGATATCGGTTCCTTGGCGCTTGCTGCGCTCGTCCCAGGGTTTGAGAATGACAAAGCAGATGCCGGCATTGGCGAGATCGGCAAAATTGTCGAGCGCCGACAAACCCGAAATCGCGATTACATGGTCGATGCCGGGCGTCGCGAACGCCAATTTCGTCGCGTTGTCGAGCGCCTCCGTCGTCCGCCCGAGCGAGGCGGCATCCGGCAATTGCGCGGCGATCATCAGATAGCCTTGATCCTCATTCGGGATGAAGGCTGTCGGCAGGCGGGCGATGCCCCAGATCGCAGCCACCGCCAGCACCACGCCGACCAGCACCACCAACCCGCGACGGCGCACCATATGCCCGATCAGCCCGGCATAGCCGTTCTCCGCCCGGCCATAGGCGCGCTCGAAGCCGCGAAAGAAAAAGTTGCGCTGCTCGACCGGCTTGGGGGTCCGCAGCCACAGCGCGCATTGCGTCGGTTTCAGGGTCGCCGCGTTGACCGCGCTGATCAGCGCCGTCGCGGCGATAACCAGGGCAAACTGCGCGAACATCTGCCCGCTGAGGCCGGGGACAAAAGCCGACGGCAAAAATACCGCCATCAGCACCAGGGTGATGCCGATGATCGGCCCGAACAATTCGTTCATCGCCCGGATCGAGGCATCGTGCCCCGACATGCCCTGCTCGATATATTTCGACACGCCCTCGACGATGACGATCGCGTCGTCGACCACAATGCCGATTGACAAGATCAGGGCGAACAAGGTGGACAGATTTACCGTAAAGCCGAGCGCCGCCATCGCCGCGAAGGCGCCGATGATCGTGACCGGAACCGTCGTCGCCGGCACCAATACCGCCCGGAAGTTCTGCAGGAACAGCAGGATCACGATCAGCACCAGGACCCCGGCCTGCCACAAGGTGGTGTAGACTCCGTTGATCGATTCCTGGATGAAGATCGTCGTGTTATAGGGGATGCTGTAGTGTATCCCGGGCGGAAATTGCCGGGAGAGCTCCGCCATCTTGGCGGCGACCGCGGCGGCGACCTTCAAAGAATTGGCGTTAGGGGTTTGATAGATCGCGATCCCGGCGGCGGGCTTGCCGTTGAGCTTGAAATCCTGGGAATAGGTTTGCGCCCCGAGATCGATGCGCGCCACGTCCTTGAGCCGGACAAGGCGGCCGCCTTGTGCTGTCTGGTCCTTGACGATGATATCGCCGAATTCGTTCGGATCGTCGAGCCGGGACTTGATGTCGACGGTGTACTGGAAAGCCTGGTCGCTAGGCGCCGGCGGCATCCCGACCTGGCCGGCGGCGACCTCCTGGCTCTGCTGCCTGATAACCCGGATCACGTCGGACGGAACCAGGCCATAGCTGTAGAGCTTGTTCGGATCCATCCAGATCCGCATCGAATATTCGCCGGCGCCCATCACCGTGACGTTGCCGACGCCCGGCAGCCGCGCCAGCTCGTTGACGAGGTTGATCGTCGCGTAATTCCACATGAAGAGAGCGTCGCGCGACTTGTCGGGTGAATCGAGCGTGACGAAGAGCAGGATCGACGAGGATTTAGCCCGGATCGCAACCCCCTGCGCCTGCACCTGCTGCGGCAGCTGGGCCATCGCGTTTTGCACGCGGTTCTGCACCAGCACCTGATCCATGTTCGGATCGCTGCCGATGTCGAAGCTGACCGTTAGCACATAGGTGCCGTCATAGGCGCTCGTCGATTGCATGTAGATCATGCCTGGAGCGCCGTTCACCTGCAGCTCGATCGGCAAGGCGATGGTGTTGACGACGGTCTGCGGGCTGGCGCCGGGATAGCGCGTCGTGACCTGCACGGTGGGCGGCGTCACGTTGGGGTACTGGGCGACCGGCAGGCGCAGCAGGGACACGGCGCCGATGATCACCAGCACGATCGCCAGGACGTTGGCGAGAACCGGATGTTCGATAAAGAATTTCGAGATCATTTCTGCGACCCCGGACCCGCCGACCCGGTGACGGCCTCGATCGTGGTCGGCTGCGGCACGACTTTAACCCCTGGCGTCGCGCGCCACAAATCGCCGACGACGACCCGGTCCTCCGCCGCCAGGCCCGAGGTGACGACGCGCAGCGCCCCAATCAGCGATCCGAGCTGGACATAGCGCTGCCGCACCACGTCGCTGTTGTCGAGGACGAGCAGGTAGGTCCCGCCTTGGTCGGTCTGCAACGCCCGATCGGGCACCAGAAGCGCGTTGCGGTCGACCCTGCCCATCGGCAACCGCATACGCACAAAAAACCCGGGCAGGATCAACCGGTCCGGATTGGGCAGGATGCCGCGCACCAGCAGGGTCCCGGTCGCCGGGTCAAGCGCCGGCGCTACGTACTGGATCGTGCCGCGATGCGGAAAGCCCTGCTCGTCGGACAGGCCGACATCGACCGGCACCTTGTGCAGATCGGCAAGTGTCAGCCGCTGCTGGTCGAGGTTCTGCCGGATCTTCAGCACTGTCTGCTCGCTCAGATTGGCGACGACGTAGATCGGGTCGAGCTGGGTGATCTCGGCCAAAGCCGCCTGCTGCGCGTCGCCGCCGACGACGTTGCCGGGGTCGATCAGATGCTTGCCGACGATGCCGTCGAAGGGCGCGCGCACCTCGGTATAGGCAAGGTTGACCTCGTCGATCGACACCTGTGCCTGGGCGCTCAGCAATTGCGCCGCGGCGCTCGCCCGCTCGTAATTCCAATGATCGACCTCGGTCTGCGTCGCCGCGTCCTGTTTGACGAGCGCCGAGTAGCGGGCGAGTTCGGTCTTGGCGTAGACGAGCGCCGCCTGAGCGGTCTGAACCTGGGCGTGCGCCTGTTCGAGCTGTTGCCTGTAGGGAGCCTGCTGGATCGTAAACAAAAGATCGCCTTTTTTGACAAAGGCTCCGTCTTCGTAGTGGATCTGTTCAAGATAGCCGGAGACGCGGGCGAGCAGTTTGACGTCGTTGACCGAGGCGGCGTTGCCGGTGATTTCAACGTAATTGGTCACCGATTGCAATCTCGGCAGCACGACCGGAATCGGCGCCGAGCTGCTTGGCGCCGGCAATTGCACCTGTTCGACCGGGAGGCGGCCGGGGTGTTGCGCGGGCAATCTCGGTTCGGCGGCGGTGGCGCTCGCCAATGGCCAAATCGACCACAGCCGCACCGCGCCCAACCCGGCGACGCCGGCTAAAATCACGGCGGCAATCCCGAGCGTGATGCAGCGGCCGGTCGAAAACCTGTTCATGTCGTCCTCACCATTCCGGCGGCCGGACCTTCGCGCTGACATCGGCGGGCGTCGGCAGACCCGGCGCCGGCTGCGGCGGCTGGTTCGCCGCCGGCAGCAAATCGCCCCAATTGGTGCGGTTGCGCATCACCTCGACCGTCTGCCGCGGCACGAATTCGTTGTTGCCGCGGATCTGCCATCCGCCGCCCAGCGCCTGATAGACCGTCGCGAGGCCAGTCGAAACATTGCCCTCGGCGGTGGCGAGATCGGTCTGCGCGGTGTACAAATTCTGTTCGGCCGTCAGCACGGTCGTGAAATCGCGGGTGCCCAGCTGGTATTGCAAAAAGGCGAGCCCGAGTGCCGCGTTGGCGGCGACGACGCTGCGCCGCAGGTCATCCACTTGCTTGCGCGATTCGAGAAACGTCGCCAGCCCGTCTTCGACCTGTTGCTGCGCCGTCAGCACCGAATTCTGATAGTCGACCAGCAGCTCCTGCAATTTCGCATCCTGCACCCGCACCGTATTGGTGATCTGGCCGTAATTCAGGATGTTCCACTGAAAGGTGGGGCCAAAGCCAAAGGTAATGCCTTTGCCCATGAACAGGTCGCTGAGCTTGTTGTGGCCGATATTGGCCGAGACGGTCCCGAAAGTCCCCAACAGGCTGAAGGCCGGATAAAGGTCCGCCTGGGCAAAGCCGATCTGCGCGCTTTGCGACATCGCCGCCAACTCGGCTGAGCGGATATCGGGGCGGCGGCGGACGAGGTCGGCGGGAATGCCGACCGCGACGTCCCACGGCGGGACCGGGATCGTCGTCGGCCCGCGCAACAGGTCGTCGAGCGGCTGCGGCGGCATGCCGAGCAACACCCGCAGCGCGGCCAACCCCTGCTTCAGCTGGGCGGTCAGCTGCGGGACGGTGGACTCGGTCTGGCCCAGCACGTTTTCCGCCTGGTAGACGTCGAGCTTGGTCGCCACGCCGCCGCGATAGCGCGCGGTGGCGATCGAGAGAGCCTTTTTTTGCTTGACGATGTTGTCTTGGGCGATCGCGATTTGCGTCTCCAAGGTGCGGATGCCGATATAGGTCGTCGCAACGTCGCCGAGCAAGGTGACGAGCGTGTCGTCATAAGCGGCGATCGAGGCGAGATAGGCGGCGTCGGCCGATTGGATCGCACGGCGGAACTTGCCCCAGAAATCGAGTTCCCAATCGATCGACGCCCCGAGCGAGGCGCGCCAAAAGCCGGAAACCTGGCTTTGCGTGGTCGCGGTCGGGTCGGCGTGACTGGGTCGGGTGTAAATCAGCGAGCTCGTCGCCTGCTGCGACTGCGGGTAGAAATCGCCGATCGCCACGCCGAGTTCGGCGCGCGCCTGCAACACCCGCGTGCCCGCCGCTACCAGGGTCAGGTTCTGGTTGTAGGCGGTGTCGATCAGCCGGTCGAGGGTAGGGTCGTCGAAGACCCGCCACCAGGTCTCGTATTCTTGCCTCCTGGTGTCGACCGACGGTTGGTTTGCTTCGAGAAATTTGACAGCCACAGGCGCCGGCGGCGATTGGTAATCAGGTCCTACCATGCAACCGCAGCACGCAAGCGCCAGCAGCACTCCGCCAGCCCGGGCCGACCAAGTCACGACCGTGCTCGTCATTCCGGCGCGCCCGCCGCGAATCTTCGACGAGATCCCCTCATGCCCCCGCCACTACCCCCACATACCGATCGGCGCGACCCAAGCCGATCCGCCGCTGTTCGGGACTGCTTCTCCGCCGTCCCGCAGCATCACCAGCACTAACTATACAGGTAGATTAACCTCTATCATATTGCGCCACAAGGTTGGACCTGACCATCTCGCGCCCCGATGTCGGCGCGTCGGGCAGCGACGGCACCTGAAGCGGGCTCGTGCAATTGGGAGGTGTTGACGATGATTCAAGCGAGCGGGATCGACCACATCGTATTGCATTGCAAGGACGTCGAGCGCGCGAAGAAATTCTATACCGAGGTCCTCGGCATGTCGGTTTACCGCGAAGACGGCGGCCATGTCTTCATGCACGCCGGCGGCCAGGGGGTGGCGCTGTTCGAAAGCGCGGGGGAGGCGCCGCTTGGCGTCGGCACCGACCTAAATCATCTGGCGTTGAATGTCGCGGACGGCACCTATGAAACCCTAAAGGCCGAATTGGAGCGCCATGGCGTTGCGGTCGGCGGCCGCCCCGGTGAAGACCATTGCATCTATTTTCGCGACCCCGACGGGCACCGCCTGCAGCTGATGTTCCAGCGCTGAGCCGGCCGCGTCATCCGCCGAATTGCGCGCGCAGCCCGGCGACGGCGGCGAGCTGGCGCTCGTGATCGCCGGTAAAGCGCACGATCAGATCGGTGGCTCCGGCATCGGCATAGCGCTTCAGCCACGCGGCGGCGGCTGGGGGCGGGCCGCCAAAGCAGGCCTGCCGCCGGCGCATCGCCGCCGCCGGCTGGCCGTAATAACTTTCGAGAAACGCGTCGATCCGTTGCTCGGCGCGGGCCGCATCCTCGTCGAGCGCCAAGGTCACATAGTTCGCCGCCGCGAACTCGCTGGGATCGCGCCCGACCTCGCGGAGGATTTGCTGAACCTCATGCCATTGCGCGGTCCACCGCGCGAGATCGGGCTCGTTCGCGAACCAGCCGTCGAAATGCTTTGCCGCGCGCTCGAACGCCGGGCGCACCGAGCCTGCAAGCCAGATCGGCGGGCCGCTCGGGCGACTTGGTGTCGGGCCGAGCACACCGCCCTTGACCGGCCAGCGTCCTTCCCAATCGACCGGTTGGCCGGTCCACAAGGCGCGCGCCAGCCGCAGCCCCTCCATCATCCGCCCGACGCGCCCCTCGAACGGCACCCCGACGGCGGCAAATTCGGCGCGGATGTTGGCGACATCGGTGGCGATGCCGGCGCCGAGCACGAGCCGGCCTTCGCTGATCCGGTCGAGGGTCGCGAGCTGATGGGCCAGCACCACCGGGTTGCGCAACGCCGGTAGAAAGACGGCGGTGCCGACCAGGACTTTGCGGGTCCGCGCCGCGACCGCGGCAAGCAGGGTCAGGGGGTCGTGACGCGGCCGCGCCAAGAGCGAGTCGCCGACCCAGACGGCGTCATAGCCGAGCGCCTCCGCGCGTTCCGCGAGCGCCAACAGCGGCCCGGTCTCGGGACGGCCCTGCATGACCGCCTCTCGCGTCGGCAGCAAATATCCGATACGCGGCGCCATCGCCGGTCTCCTCTCTCGAACGCGGGCGCTTCGGGTCGGCGGCGCCGCGGATTATCCGACAAGGACGGTAGCATAACCGGGATCGCGGATGCGTTATGCCGATCCGTCAGCCGCTGCCGTGCGGCGCGTTACCGCAAATGGTGACCAAGCACAGCTTATCTTGGCGCGACCGAGGCCGGCGCGGGTCGGCGATGTCGCGCTCCAACCGCGTTATCCCGGCTTGGTAGGCCGCGTCGGAGATTGCCTGCAATTGCGAGCAGGTGTCCCGGCGCCTGACGACCGCGAGCCAAGCCGGCAAGTTCTGCTCGAAGCGGAGATGTTCATAGGCCGCCGTAACTCCAACAAAGCCGGCTGCTTGCATGGTGCCAATCACAGCATCCGGAGCCCAGAAATCCCGCAAATCGACGAGCCGCGCCTCCGGAAAATATTCGTAGTAGAGCCAGCCGCCCGATTCCTGCGGGCACATGTTGCGCAGCGCAAATCGACCGCCCGGTCGAAGAACACGAAAGACCGCGCGGAACATGCCCGCCTTGTCTTCCATGTGATGAAAGGCGAATTGACAGCACACGAAATCAAAGCTGCGAGCTGAAAACGGCAGAGCCGTGCCATTTGCCTGGACCCAGGCAATATCCGCCATCTTCAGGCGCGCCTGCCGCAGCATGCCGGATGAACGGTCGACGCCAAAATACCGCCCGTAGGGGACCGCGCTACGGTCGGCGATCAGCTGATTACCGGTGCCGCAGCCAATATCCAAAACGGCCAGGTCAGCTGCGTTGCGTTCCCCGGCAAACGACAAAAGCTGGGGATCGGCCGAACGCGCCCGATAGGGCTGCGTATCGTAAAGATGAGCAATCTCGTCGTAATTAACCCGAGGCGGTCGCCGCATCGCACCCTTCCAACGCCGCGGCCATTGGCCCTGACCTGAAGCCGCCTGGGCATCACATTAGCCCGATATTACCCGCCTTTTCGAATTCCTGACGTAGATTCAAGCATGACGCAGCAACACCCCCAAAATCGCGATCGTGGCCGCGGCGTTGATGCCGATCGCCCATATTACGACGTTGAGCTTGCCCTCAAGTGCAGCTAGTCTACCCTCGATTGCAATGAAGCGGCCATCGATAACAGCCAGCTTGTTATCGATCGAGGAAAGCCTGTTCTCGTAGTCCGCCAACTCTTCGGCAGCTTCCCTCGCTTTGTCGTCAGGCGCACCCGCGCTGATCAGGGCGTCATAGGTTTTGGAAAGCATCAGCGGCACGATTTCGATATCCGAGCGATGAGCGACCAGTCGGCTCCCGCCTATTCGGCGCCGCCGCGGCGGTGCGAGAAGCCTTGCTCCTGGCTGGTGATGAATTCGAGTAACGCGGCGCGGCCCTCGTCGTTCTGGCGGCGGGCGCGCAGGATCGCGTCGCCGATCTGGCTCGGGTCCTCGACCCGCTCGCTCCAGCCGCCGAGGTCGCGGGCGATGTTCGCGTAATTGCCGCCGAGGTCGCGCGCGCGATAGCGCTCGTGCGACAACTGCATCGCATGGGTCTCGATCGCCATCGTCGAATTGTTCAACACGATCGTCGTGATCGGGATGCCGCAGCGCGCCGCCGTCTCGAAATCGAGCCCGGTCATGCCAAAAGCGGCGTCGCCCATGAAGTTGGCGCAGAACTTGTCGGGGGCGGCTACCTTGGCGCCGATCACGAGCCCGAGCCCGGTGCCGAGCTGGTGCGACTTGCCCCAGCCGAGATAGCCGCGCGGCCGGGTCGCCCGGTAGAACGGGTTGAGCTGCTCGCGCGGGCTGCCGGAATCATGGGTGACGATGGCCTCGGCCGGGTCGACGACGCGCATGAACTCGGAGATCACCCGGTAGGGATTGATCGGATGCTCGTTGGAATGCAGCTTTGCCTGCCAGCGGGCGAGCCATTCCTCGCGCTTTTCGGCCACCTCCTGGGCGACGGCGTTCGAGCGTTCTTTCGTGCCCAGCCGATCGCGCACCGCCTCGATCAATTGGCCGAGAACGAGCTTGGCGTCGCCGAGAATGCCGAGATCGGCGGCAAAGGCCTTGTGCAGGTCACGGGTGTCGTTGGTCGCGTGGATGTATTTCTTTCCGGGCGGGAATACCGGGGTGGCGATGCCGTGACGGGTAAAGCTGCACCCGATCCCGAGCACCAGATCGGATTTGTGCAGGATATGGCGGCCGGGTCCGGTAAAGGTGCCGCCGCCCGGCCCGAGCGCCAGAGCATGATCCTCCGGAAAAGCGCTTTTGCCGTCGAAGGTGGTCATGACCGGTGCCTGCAGCAGTTCGGCCAGCCGCCGCAATTCCTCGGTCGCTTCGGCATAAAAGACGCCCTGACCCGCGAGGATCATCGGACAGGAGGCGTCGAGCAGCATTTTTGCGGCCTCGTCGATGTCGCGCTCGTCGGCGGCGGACCGGGTGGCGCGAACCGGGCGATGCATGTTCGGGTCGACATCGACCTCGATGCCGGTCACATCGGCCGGCACCTCGACCATGACCGGCCCCGACCGCCCGTTTTTCACCTGGGAAAAGGCGCGCCGCATAATGTTGCCGATCTCGTGCGGCAATTGCACTTCCTCGACCGATTTGGTGATCGAGGCATAGGTGCGGCTCGATTTGAACATTGGAAACAGTTGCGCCGTCTCGCGCGGATGGCCGAGCGGCAGGAAGACAACCGGCGTCGAGTCGGAAAAGGCGGTGGCGACCCCGGCAAAGGCATTCTCGGCCCCCGGCCCGTACTGCATCGCAAAGACGCCGGGCGGGCGGCCGTTGGCGACGCGGGAGAAGCCGTCCGCCATATGGACGCCGACCCGCTCCTGCCGGCAGATGACCGGCTTGATGCCGACCGCGGCGGCGGCTTCGATGATCGGCGTCGTCGGAAAGCAGAAAAGGGTCGAGATGCCTTCGCGCTTCAGGATCTCGGCAATGACCTGCATCACCTGCATCGGTCGTTCCTCCCATTTAATAGAGTCGTGCCCTGTGTTGCGCGGCACCGGCGAACAGCGCACTGCGTGGTGTTGTCGCGCGGCGGTCTCGTTGCCTGCGGCGTCAACGAATGACCCCGCCCGCATCGGCGCCGCCGCGATCGCTTTCAGGCTGGTGACAAATTTTTATGCATGGCCTGACATCGCCGGGATTCTCCAAGAGGCAGGCGCTGCAGTCGGGGCCGGGCGCTTTTGCGTTCGCCGTCGCCGTTGGTTGCGCCGGGTCGGCGCAGCCAACAAGAACGGCACCCGACGCAATCAAAAGAAATCGCAGTCGATCCACTGGGCGAGCATGGCGAGCGCGGTCGCGATTTGTCAAGGCGGGCCCAGGTGCGATCGGGGCGCGGTGCCGCGATCAAGTTTGTCGTGCAACGGGGCAGGGCAGGGGGTTCGCCGCGGCAAAGACGATCGACACAGCCGCGGCGAAGCCCGCGGACCGCGCAACACCTTCGGCCGAAAGCGACCGCGACCCGCCGGTTATGCCGGCTGCAGCACGCGGATGACGCGGCTGGCGATCATGTCGCGGGTCCCGGCGGCATAGGCGGTCATATGCGGCGAGGCGCCGTGCGCCTTGAGCGCATCGAGGCTTTCCCACTTTTCGATAACGACAAAGGTATCAGGACCAAACTTGGTCTGGATGCCGCCCGCGCCCTCGGCATCGACCGCCGGGCCATATTCGATACAGCCTTGTTCCGCGTGCACCGCCGGCATGTTGGCGCGAAAGGATTCGAGGATCTGCTCGCGCATGCCGGGCTTGGCGGTGATGATCGCGACAACGTGGATCATGGGGTTGCTCCTCAGGCAATGCGTTCAAAAACGCTGTGATGGCGGGCGGTGCATTTCGGCCGGATTTTGCTGGCCCAGTCGCCAAAAGCACCGGCCTTCTCCCAGGCCTCGCTCTTCAGGACATCAGGCGAGTCAATCTCGTAGACCGTCAGATAGCGCTGCATCCCTGGAACGGTCGACTGTTCGAGCCGGTAGCGCGCGCCGCCGCGCACCCCCGGCACTTTCGCCAGCATCGGAAAATGCTCGGTGTCGTAGACGCGGTTGAATTCGGCATCGTGCTCGGCCGGGATGTCGAGTTGCACGACAAAGAGATGCGTCATGGCGATGTTTCCTCCTCGACTGCGGTCTTGGTGCTGCGGCGCGCGTCGCAGGTCACGCGATCTGATGGAAGACCGAGTGCTGCCGATTGGTCGTGTGCGGGCGGATCTTGGGTTTCCACTCGCCGAGGTCGGAGGCCTCGACCCAGGCCGGGCTGTTGATGATTTCGGCATTGTCGCATTCATAGATCGCCAGATAGCGCGGCATCGTCGGGATTGTCGAATGTTCGAGGCGGTAGCGCCGGCACGACCGCACGCCCGGCACTTTAAGAATCGTCGGGATGTGATCTCGATCATAGATGCGGTTGAATTCAGCCTCGAGTTCGGCCGGGATGTCCATTTGCACCACGTAGACGTAAGTCATCGCGACACCTTTCGATTGGCAGCGCCGACCGGCAGATTACGGCAAAGCGCCGCGCCTCTCGACAGGTTTCGCAGATGACCGCCGCGATCGCCGACGCGTGCGTGATCGTGTCGCGGCCGGCCGCATACCACCATAGTATTAGTTCTCATACCTTGTTTGATCGCGCTGTGACGATGAGTGTTTACATTTCTTGCCGCGAGCATTTGGAAACAACCGCTTTCGCTAAGTCGAGATTTCTGCTGCGTTGTAAAAGCCGATCTTGAAATGGTTAATTCGGCGCCTATCTCCCGATGACAGGCCAGCTTTCGCCTCATTGTCAGGTCACGGCAAATTTTTGCCTGGAGGCCAGAAGTCGAGCGACAAGGGGCCTATCAAGCAAACCGGCGCCCATCAATTTGGGCCAAGG
>Ga0210395_10000830_pt1 | contig 23789 bp, 25 predicted proteins | sample IncBWH4OmetaG_FD_150861 | JGI IMG/M metagenome (GOLD analysis project Ga0210395, IMG submission 150861) | Forest soil microbial communities from Barre Woods Harvard Forest LTER site, Petersham, Massachusetts, United States - Inc-BW-H-4-O ... | reverse complement strand
TCGTAGGTGCGGATCAGCTCCATCAGCGGCAACTGCTCGACATGGCGGCGGCGCGAGTCGCGCCAAACCGAATCATAAATGCAGTTGTGAAAGTAGAAATGGATCAGATGCTTGAATTCCGCACGGGCGGCCGAAAACAGTTCCTCGCAGACCCGGACGTGATCCTCCATCGAGCCGCCGACATCGACAAACAGCAATAGTTTGATCGCGTTGTGCCGCTCCGGCACGAGCCGCAGATCAAGCCAGCCGGCGTTGCGGGCGGTCGAGCGAACCGTGCCGTCGAGATCGAGCTCGTCGGCCGCACCCTCGCGCGCGAATTGCCGCAAGCGGCGCAGTGCCAGCTTGATGTTGCGGGTGCCGAGCTCGACGGTGTCGTCGAGATTGCGGAATTCGCGCCGGTCCCACACTTTTACGGCACTGCGGTTTCGGCCCTCCTCTTGGCCGATGCGCACGCCCTCGGGGTTGTAGCCGTGGGCGCCAAAGGGCGAGGTTCCGGCGGTGCCGATCCATTTGCTCCCGCCCTGGTGCCGCGCCTGCTGCTCGGCGAGCCGCCGCCGCAGGGTTTCCATCAGCTGTTCCCAGCCGCCCAAGGCTTCGACGAGCTTTTTTTCCTCATCGGTCAGAAACCGCTCGGCGAGTTTCTTCAGCCATTCCTCGGGGATTTCAGCTTTGGGATCGGCGAGGGTCTCGATGCCGTTGAAGCATTGGCCGAAGACCCGGTCGAAGCGATCGAGATGGCGCTCGTCCTTGACCAGCGCGGCGCGGGCGACGAAATAGAAATCCTCGATGTCGAAGGTGGCGACCCGCCGCTGCATCGCCTCCATCAAGGTGAGGTATTCGCGCAGCGAGACCGGGATCTTGGCCGCGCGCAGTTCGGTGAAGAACGAAAAGAACACGGCCGCCGCCTACCAAGAAAAGTCATGGCCGGACTTGTTCTGACTTGTTCCGGGCATCCACGTGGCGGCGGTACGCGCCCCGCAGGTTTTCGTGGATGGCTGGGGCAAGGCAGCCATGACCGGGGGCACACTCATGCGAGCAGGCCATAACCCATAACGCTTTGAGCGTTCTTGACCGAGACCTGGATCACGAGTCTCACATGCGAGGAATCCTTGGCTGGCCCACCGCCGGCTTCGCCGCCGAGCAACTGATCCGTCTCGACGTCGAACCCGGTAATCAAAGAGTCCTCCTCAAGGAGCACGCAGATTACCCCGCCGCCCGGCGGATTTGTGCACGGAAGCTCGCTCGATTTCGGTGCTCGCAAGGCATCAAACAGCGTTTTGAGACGATTGTCGATGTCCCCACCATCGCATATCAGCTTTCCCGGCGAGCCAGGACGCAGGAATAGAATCGTGAGGTGGCAATGGAGGCTTCGCTGACTAGTAACTAACGGTAGGAAACTCCAGCTTTCTCGAGTGATTAGACACTTCTGCTGCCATATGCCCTGGAGCTGCTTAAGACCGGGATGAGTTCTCCAAAGTTGACAAAGCTGTGGATGGAGGGACATACGGATCTCATGCTTTTGTTCCTTTCGATTGCTGTTATTTCCCGCAGCCCGAAGGGGTCCGTCATATGTTAGACGAAACTCCATTTTACGAATCCCTATCCGTGTCCCACCTCATCGGTGCCAGGGTCGAGCGTAACATAATCTCACTCGCCACTGGCGGCTGCCGCAGTGCCCGCTCACCGGCTCTCGCGGCGGTGGAGGAAGGCGAGGCGCTCGAACAAATGCACGTCCTCCTCGTTTTTTAATAACGCGCCGTGCAAGGGCGGGATCAGCTTGGCGGGGTCGCGGGCACGCAGGGTTTCGGGCGAGATGTCCTCGACCAGCAGCAGTTTGATCCAGTCGAGCAATTCCGATGTCGAGGGCTTTTTCTTCAGACCTGACACCTGGCGGACATCAAAAAAGACCGTCAATGCCTCGTGCACCAGCTCGTGCTTCAGATCGGGAAAATGAACATCGACGATCTTTTCCATGGTCTCGCGGTCGGGGAAGCGAATGTAATGAAAAAAGCAGCGCCGCAAAAAGGCGTCGGGCAGTTCTTTTTCGTTGTTCGAGGTAATGATGACGACCGGGCGATGGCGCGCCTGGATGGTTTGCCGGGTTTCGTAGACGTAGAACTCCATCCGGTCGAGTTCGAGCAACAAATCGTTGGGAAATTCGATGTCGCCCTTGTCGATCTCGTCGATCAGCAATACCGGGGCTTCATCGGCCTCGAAGGCCTCCCACAATTTGCCCGGAACGATGTAGTTGGCGATGTCGTGGACCCGCTCGTCGCCGAGCTGGCCGTCGCGCAGGCGCGCCACCGCGTCGTATTCGTAAAGCCCTTGCTGCGCCTTGGTCGTCGATTTGATGTGCCAGGTGATCAGGTCCCTGCCGACGCCGCGGGCGATCTCGTGGGCGAGGATGGTCTTGCCGGTGCCGGGTTCGCCTTTGACCAAGAGCGGCCGTTCGAGCGCGATGGCGGCGTTGACCGCGACCTGCAGGTCTGGTGTCGCCACATAGGTTTCCGTTCCTTCAAAACGCGGCATGCCAGCTCCGCCGTTAATGGTCGCGGCTTCAGATAATCCGCCTAGGGCGTGCGGCGCCAGCCCGCTATCGTACAGTCGCTCCAACGGCTCTTCGGCGACCTGTCGATAGTGTCCTAATCTGGAAGGGCGTCGATGAGCGTGGAGGCGACGCTAAGCCCGAGCGACACCGCTGTCCAGAGCGCTGCTGTTTTGTTCAAGGCAGCAGCTTCGCTGAACGCCGTTATAGTAGCCACGGTCCACCCCATCTGCTGCAGCTCAGGATCAACCGGCTCAGATGGCCCCATCCCCGGCGGGCTCCAGCCCGGGTCGATTTTGACTTTGCTCGACTGATACCGGTGCCAAGCAGCCTTGAGGCCCGTGAACAGGGCCAGCATAGCCAAGGCGATGCTAGCTGCCTTCATTACTTTCATTGCGGCATTCTCATGCTGGCTCGCCTCTGAGCGGCCGCTAACCCTTGTTGTTCGCCCGTGCAGATCGACAGCGTATCGGCTTCGATTTGTTGATCCCTTGTTAATTCGGCACCTCTTGAGGATCCGTACATGGCATTGGTCCCCCACCCCAAAGTTTGCTCTTGTTCGCGGCGGGCTTTTGCCGCCTGGTAGCGATCGCACCACACACGCGCCATTTTCTCCCATTCATCGAGGGTATGACACGCCTGCCGCTGGCCGACCCAGGAGCACGTCACCTCAGCATCTTGTGCCTGCGCTGCGGTCGTTCCAACGAGCAGCAAAACGGCTACAAACACGCCGCCGAGGCGTGGCAGAAATTCTCTCACCATTGCCCAGTGCTCCTATAATCTGGCCTTGATCGAAGGCGCTCGGACATCTGCTCTGCCCTGCCGCCTTACTAATATAAAACGATCTGATCTAATAAATACTTACGGTCGTGCCGATAAGCATCGGTCGCAGCGCACCTGACTGGATGCGTAACGCCACCCCCGAATTTCGGCCGGCGCAAGCGGCGACGGACCCGCGGGGAGATCGCCCTTGCCCTCACAGCATCGGGAGTTGCCCAGTTTGACGCCCGTCGGGCGAATTGACAGCCCTCTTCACCATCACCATACTCGCCTGCTTTCCTGCCTGAAGGCGGGTCGGCGAGCCCCGATCCCGCCGTGACGAGGAGAGTGGCGATGACGCGCGATCCCGGCGGTACCCGCCGGTATGCGGTATGGGCGCGCAGAGGCGGGCCGGCACGGCCCAGGCGACGACGATAAGTCGGCGTCGATAACCCTTTCCCCAACGTTTCGCGCAGGAGAATTCCGTGATTACACCCGTTATGCCCACCTATGGCCGGTGGGACGTCGCCGTCGACCATGGCGAAGGCTGCTGGCTCTACGCCGAGGACGGCCGCAAATTTCTCGATTTCACGAGCGGCATCGCGGTCACCGGGCTCGGCCATTGTCACCCGCATCTGGTCGAGGCCGTCCGCGAGCAGGCCGGCCGGCTATGGCATTCCTCGAACCTGTTCCGCATTCCGGGGCAGGAGCGGCTGGCCCAGCGGCTTGTCGACAACACGTTTGCCGACACCGTGTTCTTCGGCAATTCCGGGGCCGAAGCCTGCGAATTGGCGCTGAAGGTCGCCCGCAAATACCAGCACGATACCGGCCATCCCGAACGCTACCGCATCATCGGCTGCGAGGGCTCGTTTCACGGCCGCACCTTTGCCACCCTCGCCGCTGCCGGCAACGAGAGGTATCTCGAAGGCTTCGGCCCGCCGATGGAAGGTTTCGACCATGTGGCGTTCGGCAATCTGAACGAGATGCGCGCCGCAATCGGTGGCGAGACCGCGGCGATCATTGTCGAGCCGGTGCAGGGCGAGGGCGGGGTGCGGCCGGGCTCGGACGATTATCTGCGCGGGTTGCGGGCGATCGCCGACGAGTTCGGCCTGCTGCTGATCTTCGACGAGGTGCAAAGCGGCATGGGGCGAACCGGCAGATTGTTCGCCTATGAATGGTCGGGGGTGGCTCCGGATGTCATGGCCGTCGCCAAGGCGCTGGGCGGGGGCTTCCCGATCGGCGCCTGTCTCGCGACCGAGCGCGCCGCGGCCGGCATGGTCCCCGGCACCCACGGTTCGACCTTTGGCGGCAACCCGCTGGCGGTGGCCGCCGGCAACGCCGTCCTCGACGTGATGCTCGAGCCCGGTTTTTTCGATCGCGTCGAGGCGACCGCCCGGCGGTTCCGCGGCCGGCTCGACGAATTGGTCAAATCCTATCCAAAGCTGTTTGCCGAATTGCGCGGTTCGGGATTGCTGCTCGGCATCCGCTGCGTCGTCCCGGCCGGCGACATCGTAACCCGGCTGCGCGAGAACGGCCTGTTGGCCTTGACCGCCGGCGACAACGTATTGCGCCTCTTGCCGCCGCTGGTCGTCGGCGAGGCCGAGATCGGCCAGGCGATGGACACTCTGCACAAGGTGGCGCGGGAATGGTCGGCGTAAGGCGGGTCGCCCGCGGGCCGGCGCTGGTCGACCATCGACAGGCGCCGCGCCACTTTCTTGACATCGACCGGCTCGACAGCGCCGAGCTGCGCGGCATCGTCGATGTCGGCGTCGCCTACAAAAACGGCCGCCGCGACCGGCCGCTTGCCGGCAAGACCTTGGCGATGATCTTTGAAAAGCCGTCGACTCGGACGCGCGTCTCGTTCGAGGTGGCGACGCGCCAGCTCGGCGGCGAGACGATCTTTTTGAATACCGCCGACAGCCAGCTCGGCCGCGGCGAGACCGTCGCCGACACGGCGCGGGTTCTGTCGCGCTACGTCGATGCGATCATGATCCGCACCCATCATCCGCAAAAACTGGCCGAGCTGGCCCGGTACGCGACGGTGCCGGTGATCAACGGGCTGACCGATGCCTCGCATCCCTGCCAGATCATGGCCGATGTGATGACCTTGCAGGAAAAGAAGGGGTCGCTCGCCGGCCGGACCGTCGCGTGGAGCGGCGACGGCAACAATGTCGCGGCGAGCTGGGTTCATGCCGCGGTGCGCTTCGGCTTTGCCTTGCGGCTCGCCTGCCCGCCAGAATTGTCGCCGGCGCCGGCCTTGCTCGACTGGGCGCGGCGCGAGGGCGGCCATGTCACCCTGACGGCCGAACCGCGCGAGGCGGTCGCCGACGCCGATTGCGTCGTCACCGACACCTGGGTGTCGATGGGCGACGAGGCCGGCGCCACCCGCCACAATATGCTCGCCCCGTACCGGGTAGACGAGGCGCTGATGGCGTCGGCCAAGCCCGATGCGATCTTTATGCACTGCCTGCCGGTCAAGCGCGGCGAGGAGGTGACCGCCGGGGTCGTCGATGGCCCGCAATCGGTCGTCTGGGACGAGGCCGAAAATCGCCTGCACGCGCAAAAGGGGATTTTGACCTGGTGCCTCGACTAACCGCCAAGCGGTCGAACGCCGCACCCCGGGGAGAGGATAGGCGAATTTGACCGCGCCCAGCGCCGCCGTTCCGGACGATCTGGTCCAGCCTTTCCGCATCGACCCGTTCGCGTTGCGCGGCCGGCTCGTGCGGCTCGGCCCGGCGATCGACCGCATCCTGTCGCAGCACGACTATCCCGAGCCGGTGGCGGCGATGCTGGGCGAGGCGATAACCCTCGCCGTGGTGCTCGCCGGCGCGCTCAAATACGACGGCGTCTTCACCCTCCAGACCAAGGGCGACGGGCCGATCCCTCTGATCGTCGCCGATGTGTCGACCGATGGTGCTGTGCGCGGCTATGCGCAATACGACCAGGTAAAGCTCGACGCCGTCGCCGCCCCGGCCGGGGCGACGGCGCTTTCGGTGCCGCGCCTGCTCGGCGCCGGCTATATCGCCTTTACCGTCGACCAGGGCGAGGAGACCGACCGCTATCAGGGCATCGTCGAGCTGGCCGGGGCTACCCTGGCCGATTGCGCGCAGCATTATTTCCGGCAATCCGAGCAGATCCAGGCCGGGATCAAGCTCGCGGTCGGCCGCACCGGGCCGGGCCGCACTTGGCGCGCCGGCGGGCTGATGCTGCAGCGGGTGCCGCCGGAGGGCGGCTATGGCGTAATCGCCGACGATGTCGAGGATGGTTGGCGCCGCACAATGGTGTTGATGAGTTCGGCCACCGCGGGCGAACTGGTCGATCCCGATCTGGCGCCGCATCGCCTTTTGTTCCGGCTGTTCCACGAGGATGGCGTGCGCGTCTACGACACGCATCCGCTCGAAGCGCGCTGCCGCTGTTCGCGCGAGCGCATCGAGACGATCCTGCGCGCCTTCCCCGCCGACGAGCTCGACGGCATGCAAAAGGAGCGGGTCACCACCGTCACCTGCGAATTCTGCAGCCGCCGCTACACTTTTGACGCCGACGAGATCAGCCGCCTCGCCCCGGCCTAGGCGCGGCATGTGTGATCCGGCAGATCAAGCATCTATTATGGGGTGGAAAAAGCGGCAATATGGCCTCCGAGGCCAATCTTGGAGGAGCCGTGGCGGAAATTCACAAGATCAGCATCGCCCTGACCGCAGATGAGATCGCCGCACTGCGCGCCGCCGCCGAATCCGGCGACTATGCGACCCCCGGCGAAATCGTCCGCGAGGCGATCCGCGACTGGCAGCGCAAGCGCGAACGCCGCCAGCAGGAAATCTTCCGGCTGCGCGAATTGTGGGATCAAGGCAAGGCCAGTGGCGAAGCCGCTCCGCTCGATTTTGATGAATTGACAGTCGAGGCCCGGCGGCGGTTGGCAAAAGCCGCGAGCACAAAGGGTAATGACGGTTGAGATCGTCTGGCGGCCGCAGGCGCGTGAGGACTTGCTCGAAATCTACGCCTTCATCGCTCCAACTAATCCGTTTACAACAGAATCCGGGCCAAGGTGAGCCTCTCTCAGCCTCGCATTGGGCCGCGGCGACCGGATATTCGATCTTCGGTGCGCATATTGATCGACCGGCCGTATCTGATGCTCTACGAAATCCATCCTGATACCGATCATGGTCCGATCGCGGCAGTCGAGATCGTCCGCGTCGTCCACGGTCGGAGAGATTTGCGCCGTCTGTCGTGACCCGACGACACCGATGCCCAGCCGAGATCACCGATAGGGCGAAGAGGCAGCCATGACCATTATTGATTACGAGCCCGAATGGCATGCCCGCTTTGGCGCCGTGACAGACCTGCCGGCCGAGGTCGCGGACGTCCCGTGGCTGCGCCAAATGCTGCTGCGCCGCACGCACCGGCGCTATGCCGCGCGCGAGGTGCCCGAGGCACTGCTGCGGCTGCTGCTCGGCGCGGCGTTTTCGGCTTCGTCGAAATCGGATTTCCAGCAGGCCTCGGTGATCCGCGTCGCCGAGCGCGGCCGCCGCGACCGGCTCGCGGCACTCGTCCCCGATATGCCGTGGATCGGCTCGGCCCCGGTGTTTCTGGTGTTCTGCGGCGACGCGCGCCGGCTGGAGCGTATCGGCGAGTTGCGCCGGCACCCGAGCGACAACGGCCGCCTCGACGGGTTTTTCAACGCCGCGATCGACGCCGCCCTCGTCATGCAGAGCTTTATCCTCGCGGCGGAAACCGCCGGCCTCGGCTGTTGTCCGATCAGCGTGATCCGCAACCACGCCGACGCGGTCGCCGCGATCCTCGAACTGCCGGACAAGGTCTTTCCGGTCGCCGCGTTGTGCGTCGGCTATCCCGCCGCCGAGGGATTTGTCAGCATGCGGCTGCCGCTCGCGATCACCATGCACACCGACCGTTACGACGACTCGCGGCTCGCCGCCGACATCGAAGCCTACGACCGCCGCCGCGCTGCCCGCCATTCGCCGCCGCGCGAACAGCAACGCGCCGCCGAAACCTTCGGCTATGCCGAGTTCTATGGCTGGTCCGAGGACAAGGCCCGCCAAGCCGCCGCCCAACCCGAAGGGCAGGGCTTCCCCGGCTACCTGCGCGCCCGCGGCTTCCGCTTTGATTGATCGAGACAGCGCCGGAGCCGCAACCGCGGTTCAATCGTCGCGGCGCATCGCCAGCGTCTCGGTCAATGCCGCGGCCCGCGGAATGCGGCGGAAGTCGCGGATCAGCGCGAGGCCAGCCTCGATACGCTCGGCGGGCAGGCCGGAATAGGGCAATAACGCGCGGTATTTAGCCTCGATGTCGGCCCAGGCGATGCCGAGCATTCCGGCACCCTTCGGCACATAAACCGTGCTCGTGCTGGTGCGGCCGTCGGCCGTGCGGATCGTCACCGTCGCACCTTGCCGGTAATGCGTGACATTTTCGGTTGGCGCCGGGCCGACCCGCACCTTGTCGATCAGCCGGTGGATCGCCGGGTCGGCGATCTTGGCCGGGGTCGCGTGCACCCATGAAAAGTCGCGGTCGGCCGCACCCGCGGCGAGGAAATAGGCCGGGCTGTGCGCCATGCCGATCAAATCGGCCGGATGCAGGGGTTCGGCGAGCGCCGCGATGCCCGGGCGCGACAAGGTGATCGTCTCGATTTCCTCGGCGGCGATGGCGCCATCGCGCGCGGCGTTGGCCGCGGCTTCGGCGAGCGCATGGTGGGGATGCCCGCCGGGAACCAGCTTGACCGCCATGTCGGTGACGATGTCCCAAGTCTCGCCGAGCCCGTTGGTGACCGCCGCCGCGGCGGTGGCGGGGTCGACTCCGCCATAGGCCGCGAAAAACCCGTGGCGGGTCTCAAAGATCTTCTCCTCGGCCTCGTAGCCGCGCTGCGCCGCGAGCGCCGCGGTCACCCCGAGCATCGCGGCGAGCCCCGCATGGTATTCGCGGGCGACGCTGGTGTTGGCCGCCGCCGCGAGCCCGCCGATCGAGGTCGCCGACAATGCGATCGCCTGCGCGGTCTGCGCCGGGTCGAGGTGCAGCAGCCGCGCCGCGGCAACCGCGCCGGCGAAGATCGCGACGAGGCAGCCGTGAAAGCCCTGGCGGCGAAAGCCCGGCGTGATCGCTTCGCCGATCCGCCCCGCCGCCTCATAGCCGAGCACGATCGCGGCCAATACCTCTTCGCCGCCGGCGCCGCGGCGCTCGGCGATCGCCAGGCTCGTCGCGGTCAAGGGTGTGCCGGCATGGACGATGTTGCGCAGATCGCTGTCGTCGCAGGCCGCGGCGTCGCTCATCACCGCGTTGACCTGCGCCGCGTCGGCGAGCGGAAGTTTCGGGCCGTCGTCGAACCAGATCGAGGCGTCGGGCCGCCCCCCGCGCTCGCGCGCCAAGCTGCGGATGATCCGCGCCGATTGGATGCCGGTGCCGAGTGCGGCGCTGGCGACCGTGCTGGCGATCAGCATCGCCGCGTGGTCGAGCGCCTGCGCCGGCAGGTCGGCAGCGGTGGTTCGGGTAACAAATTCGGCGAGTTCGCGGGCGATGGTCATCGCGCGGATTACCGCGGCTCGGTCCAGCTCTCGGAGAAGGCGAGGGCGCAGTTGCTGAACGGCCGCCCCTCGCGCTGCATCGGCCACGGGTGGCCCGTCGCCTGCACGCCGTCGAGGGTCAGCCGCGCCCCCAATGCCGGGATCAGCAGACTGCACACGCCATAACGCCGCCCGCCTTCGCCGGGCTGGGTGTGGATCAGCAACGGCTCGCCGATGTCGTACCAGGTCAGCGCCAGTTCCTCGTCGCCCGTCACGATCCGCTCGGTCCAGAAATAATGCGGGTCGCCGGATTTGACGAATTCCGCGTCGGTGACCGGGATCGTCGTGTCGGCGGTCTCGGGATTGAGCATGCCCTGCACCGTATTCTGCAGCCAGCGCGCCATCGCGATATTGTCGGACCAGATGCGCCAGCGGTTCTCGGTCAGCTCGTTCTTCAGATAGAGCACATGCCCCGGCCCCGCCGGGCAGGTGATGATGCGCCAGTAGCTGGCATTTGTCGTCTGCGGCCCGCCATCGGTCTCGCTCAGCCGAATAAACGGGTTCTCCCCGGTCAGGATCACATGGTTGGTGTCGGCGGCCATCGGCTGTTCTCCCTCGAAGCCCGAATGTCGGCGATCGTAGTGGATCGCGCGTCCCCGCGCCACCGGCCGGTCGTGTCCCGTTTGAATGCCCGCAGCCAGGGGAAAGCGGATGTCTCTCGCCGCCGCGACACCGACGGCAACGCTGTTTCAGGACGCCGCATTAGTTATTTGTCCGAAAGGTGTAATGGCAGCTTGGAGATACGATACGAGCAGTGACAGTATTCCCTTGGATATGCCCTGTCATCCGTACATATCCTTTTTGCAGTCGGGCAGAGGCTTTGAAAATTCCGTTTTCGTCAACCTCACCGCTTAAAGCAGTGTCGAACCGCGGGAGATAGGCAAAGCGTACCTCACCCCTGGATATTGCCAGAGGGTAGAGCGCCCCCAAAGGAGGCTGGGTGCAGTCGCCATTCTTTACTTTCGTGAGGGTAAGTTCTCCCATGTATTGGCCGTCGAACTTAGCCGAGCCCTGCGCCCATGCGACGCTCCCGAGCACCGCACCCAGCAGGAGGCTTAGTCCCAGCGATCTCAGCATTCCGCTCTTCCCGTTCAGGTTTCGCTTGCAGGTTACAAACAGCAACAGCTCGCTGGCGGAGCGTCGCGATGTTTGAGGCATGGACTCCCTCAAACCGGCAGGTAGCGCAGCGATACATCCCGCGTAAACCGCGCGCAAGCAGGTCGAGAACGCGCTCCAGCGGACCCGTGTCCGGGGGTTGGTTGGATTTGGCCGCGGGTGATAGGCTGCTCCCATCACGATCGAGGAGAGTAGCAATGAGCCAGGCGCTCGAAGGCATTCGCATCATCGACATGACCCACAACCAGGCGGGGCCGGCCTGCGCCCAGATCTTGGGCTTTCTCGGGGCCGATGTGATCAAGCTCGAAGAGCCCAAGGGCGGCGATGTCGCGCGGCGCAACATGCGCGACCGGCCGGACAGCGACAGCCTGTTTTTCCTGCTGTTCAACGCCAACAAGAGAAGCCTGACGCTCAATCTGAAGACCGGGCGCGGCAAGGAATTGTTCGGGGAGCTGATCGCCAAATCGGACGTATTGCTCGAAAATTTCGGGCCGGGGGCGCTCGACCGGCTGGGTTTCGGCTATGACGCGCTGGCGCAGATCAACCCGCGGCTGATCTACGCGACGATCAAGGGCTTTGGCACCTATGGCCCCTATCGCGACTACAAGAGCTACGAGCCGATCGCCCAGGCGATGGGGGGTGCGATGAGCATCAACGGCTTTCCGGAGAACCCGCCGACCTTTGTCGTGCCGGCGATCGGGCGATCCGGCACCGGCATGCACATGGCAATCGGCATCCTTGCCGCGTTGCAGCAGCGCCACGCCTCGGGCCGCGGCCAGCATGTCGAAGTGTCGATGCAGGATGCGGTAGTCAATTTGATCCGGGTCAGCCTGCGCGACCATCAGCGCTTTGGCGCGCCGATGCCGCGGCGCGGCAACCAGATGGGCCGCGGCGTGCCGAGCACGACCTATCCGTGCGCACCGGGCGGCCCCAACGACTATGTCTTCATCACCGCGCAGCAGCAGATGTGGCCGGCCTTTACCGGGGCGATCGGACACCCGGAACTGGCCGTCGACCCGCGTTTTGCCGGCGAGGACGGGCGCTGGGAAAACCGCACCGCGCTCAATGCGATCATCGAGGGATGGACCCGGACCCGCTCGAAGCACGAGGTGATGCAGGTGCTGGGTGCCGCCGGCGTGCCGTGCGGCGCCTGCCAGGACACCGGCGAGGTCCTGGCCGACCCGCATTTGAAGGCGCGCGAGATGATCGTCGATATCGACTATCCGACCCGCGGGACCTATCAAACCGTCGGCTGCCCGGTCAAACTTTCGGCCTCGCCGGCCGCCGTGACCCGCCCGCCGCAACTCGGCGAGCACACCGCCGACCTGCTTCACGAGCTCTGCGGCCTCGACCCCGACGAAATCCGCCATCTGCGCAACGACGGCGTTGTCTGACCGTCTTTTCGGCGAGAGGATGTCCGAGGGAATTCTGTCGACGATCCAGACGCTTTTCGATCGTCTTACCCGGACTCGATCCGGGCATCCACGCCCTTTTTCAGGCGCTCGAAGGCGTGGATGGCCGGGTCAAGCCCGGCCAAGGCGAAATTGGCAAGCCGATTTACCCTTTTGATCAGAGCGTTAATCGTCATTCCCGCGAACGCGGGAACCCAGGGGCAAGCGATGTGCGGCTGCCCAGGAGAAGCCCTGGCCCCCCGCTTTCGCGGGGGCGACGGCGAAGGGCTGGGATCGGATAATAAGCAACGAACACGAACTGAGGGAGGCATGCATGGCATTGCGACTGACGATCGGTTTTTCCGACAATCCGCGCCTCGATCCGCTCAAGGACGGCACCGTCAAGCCGCAGAATATCGAGCTGGAATTTGTCACCCTCGAACCGGGGACGTTGTTTTGGCGCAACCTCGCCTTCGATGAATTCGACGCGTCGGAGATGTCGATCTCGGAAACCTTGCTAGCGCGCGAGCGCGGCGGCGGCACGAAATGGGACTGGTCGGCATTGCCGGTGTTCCTCTCGCGCGGCCACCACTGGCCCAACCTCTACGTCAACACGAACTCCGGCATCGCCGGGCTCGGCGACATCAGGGGCAAGCGCATCGGGGTCCCCGACTACGACATGACCGCGGCCTTGTGGTTCCGCATCACCTTGAAGGACCTCTACGGCATCGAAGCCGGCGACAACGTCTGGTTCAACGGCCGCACCAAGGAGTTGAGCCATGCCGGCGCGCTCGGTCTCGACAAGGAGGGGCCGCGGGGCGTCGAGCACCATTGGCTCAACGCCGACCAGACGCTCGACCAGATGCTCGACCGCGGCGAGATCGACGCGTGCACCGCGATCCGGCCGCAAAGCCGCGTCACCGCCGGCGACCCGACGGCCATCGACCGCTGGGGCGGGACCGCGATCGAAGGCAATCCGCGGCTCAAGAAACTGCTCGCCGACAACGGCAAGAGCATCGTCTTCGAGTTCTATGAGAAGACCGGGTGTTTTCAGCCCAATCACCACGTCATTGTCCAGAACCGGATTCTGCGCGAGCATCCCTGGGCGGCGCTCGAACTCTACGACGCGTTCCGCCGCTCAAAGGAAATCGCCTATGAGCGTGCGCGGCGCCACGAGGCGACCCGCGTCTATTTCCCGGGCCAGGATTTCGCCGAGCAGAGTGCCGTTGTCGGCGGCGACCCCTATCCGCTCGGCCTCGCCGCGATGGGCCGCAACCTCGAGCGCGCGATCGAGGGATCGGTCGAGCAGGGGTTGCTGACCAAACCATTGGCGCTCGACGACATCTATTTCCGCACGACCTTGAAGACCTAAGATCGGGAGACGTGAAGTTGGCGAAGACGTAAAGTTGGCGGCGTCCGCGGCGTGCGGTTTCACGGTCCGCCGCGCGAGACCCGGGTCGCGTCCCGATTGTGCCGCGCTCGCTGCCGGATTGACCCAGCGGCGACATCATCGTTGTCACCGACGGCATCCCGGTCGCCGACATCGATGAACTGCACCGGCTGATAACCGGAGAGCGGGTCGGCAAGCCGGTGCCGTTCACCGTCCTGCGCCGCCCTGCGCCGGTCGCAAACGCTCAAAATCTATTTCCGACCCCGTGGCCGGGCTTGACCCGGCCACCCACGCATGAACCCGGTTGAAGACGAACCCGCAGGTTTGTTGTCCCCGCTATGCTTTGCGACCACATTGCCCTCATGAAGGGTGGTTGGGTCTACATCATGACGAACCGGCCGAACGGTACGCTTTATGTTGGCACGACGACCGACCTCGCGAGGCGCGTTTGGGAGCATCGGAACGACTTCGCCGACGGCTTCACCAAGAAATATGGCTTACATCGGCTCGTTTACGCCGAAAAGCATGGAGATATACTCTCGGCAAAGCAGCGCGAGATGAACATCAAGCACTGGTCATGGGCTTGGAAGGCCAAGCTCATATTCAGCCAAAACCCAAACTGGGATGATCAATACGACACTATCTCGTGAGGCGCGTGGGTTGCAGGGTCAAGCCCGGCCAAGGGGGAAGATGATCGTGCTGTGGCGTATTGTTGGCACACGGTGGCGCCGGCGGGCGCGGCGCGCTAAGTATGGGCCATGCAGCAGCAGATCCGGATCCGCGGCGCGCGCGAGCACAATCTGAAGAACATCGACGTCGATCTGCCGCGCGACAGCCTGGTGGTGATGACTGGGCTGTCGGGTTCGGGCAAGTCGTCGCTCGCCTTCGACACGATCTATGCCGAGGGCCAGCGCCGCTATGTCGAGAGCCTGTCGGCCTATGCAAGGCAGTTCCTCGAACTGATGCAAAAGCCCGAGGTCGAATCGATCGAGGGGCTGTCGCCGGCGATCTCGATCGAGCAAAAGACGACGTCGCGCAACCCGCGCTCGACGGTCGCGACAGTGACCGAGATCTACGACTACATGCGCCTCCTGTGGGCACGGGTCGGGGTGCCTTATTCGCCGGCGACCGGGTTGCCGATCGTCAGCCAGACCGTGTCGCAGATGGTCGACCGGGTCATGGCATTGCCCGAGGGGACGCGGCTCTATTTGCTGGCGCCGATCGCGCGCGGGCGCAAAGGCGAGTACCGCAAGGAGTTCATCGACCTCAAAAAGCGCGGCTTTCAGCGGGTCAAGATCGACGGCAAGATGGTCGAGCTCGACGAGGTTCGCCCGCTCAACAAGAATGTGAAGCACGACATCGCGGTCGTCGTCGACCGCATCATCGTCGCGACCGATCTCGGCAACCGGCTCGCCGATTCGTTCGAGACCGCCCTCGACCTCGCCGACGGCATCGCCATCGCCGAGAATGCCGATTCGGGCGAGGAGACGATCTTTTCGGCGAAATTCGCCTGCCCGGTGTCGGGCTTTACGATCCCCGAGATCGAGCCCCGGCTGTTTTCGTTCAACAACCCGTTTGGCGCTTGTCCCGCCTGCGACGGGCTCGGCACCAAGCTCTATTTCGATCCAGGTCTGGTCGTGCACGACGAGGGGCGCAGCCTGGCCGAAGGTGCGGTCAGCCCGTGGGCGCATTCGTCGTCGCAATACTACACCCAGACCCTGGAGAGCATCGCCCGCCACTTCCGGCAGAGTATGCACATGCCGTGGCGCGAACTGCCGGAAAAGATGCGGCGCGCGATCCTCTCGGGCTCGGGCGGCGAGCCGATCGCGATGACCTATGACGACGGGCTGCGGAAATACACGACCGAGCGGCCGTTCGAGGGCGTGTTGCCGAACATGGAGCGGCGCTTTCGCGAGACCGACAGCGCCTGGGTCAAGGAGGAATTGGGCCGCTACCAGAGTGCCAGGACGTGCGAGGTGTGCCAGGGCGACCGGCTGAAGCCCGAGGCGCTCGCGGTCAAGATCGCCGGCCGCAACATCAGCGAGGTGGCGCGGCTGGCGATCGCCGACGCACTCGCCTGGTTTTCCGGCCTCGACGCCGAACTCACCCCGAGCCAGCGCGAGATCGCCCAGCGCATCCTGCGCGAGATCAACGAGCGGCTCGGCTTTTTGCAGAATGTCGGGCTCGAATACCTGACCCTGTCGCGGGCTTCGGGCACCTTGTCGGGCGGCGAGAGCCAGCGCATCCGTCTCGCCTCGCAGATCGGCTCGGGGCTGACCGGGGTGCTCTACGTCCTCGACGAGCCGTCGATCGGGTTGCACCAGCGCGACAACGGCCGCCTGCTCGTGACCCTGAAGCGGCTCAGGGACCTCGGCAACACGGTCATTGTCGTCGAGCACGACGAGGAGGCGATCCGCACCGCCGACTGGGTCGTCGATATGGGGCCGGGAGCCGGCGTACATGGCGGCCACGTCGTCGCCGAGGGCACGCCCGAGGCGGTCATGGCCAATCCCGACAGCATCACCGGGCAGTATTTGACCGGGATGCGCCAGATCCCGCTGCCATTGGTGCGCCGCAGCGGCCATCCGGGGCAAATCCTGCGCATCGTCGGGGCGACCGGCAACAATCTGAAGGACATCACCGCCGAAATCCCGCTCGGCACGTTCTGCGTCGTCAGCGGCGTGTCGGGCGGCGGCAAATCGACCCTGATCGTCGAGACCCTGTACAAGGCGCTCGCCAAACGCCTCAACAACGCGCGCGAGCAGCCGGCCCCGCACGCCCGGCTCGAAGGCGTCGAATTTCTCGACAAGATCGTCGACATCGACCAGTCGCCGATCGGCCGCACCCCGCGCTCGAACCCGGCGACCTATACCGGCTGCTTTACCCCGATCCGCGACTGGTTCGCCGGATTGCCCGAGGCGAAGTCGCGCGGCTACCTGCCCGGCCGATTTTCGTTCAACGTCAAGGGCGGGCGCTGCGAGGCGTGCCAGGGCGACGGCGTCATCAAGATCGAGATGCACTTTCTGCCCGACGTCTACGTCCAATGCGACGTGTGCAAGGGCCGGCGCTACAACCGCGAGACCCTCGAAGTATTGTTTCGCGCCAAGAGCATCGCCGACGTGCTCGACATGACCGTCGACGAGGGTGTCGATTTCTTTCGCGCGGTGCCGTCGATCCGCGACAAATTGCTGACGCTGCAGCAGGTCGGGCTCGGCTACATCCATATCGGCCAGCCGGCGACGACCTTGTCGGGCGGCGAGGCGCAGCGGGTCAAGCTCGCCAAGGAATTGTCACGGCGGGCGACCGGGCGCACGCTTTACATCCTCGACGAGCCGACCACCGGGTTGCATTTCGACGACGTGCGCAAATTGCTCGAGGTGCTGCACGCCTTGGTCGAGACCGGCAACACGGTCCTGGTCATCGAGCACAATCTCGAAGTCGTCAAGACCGCCGACTGGGTCATCGACCTCGGCCCCGAGGGCGGCGATGCCGGCGGCCACATCGTCGCGTCGGGCACCCCCGAGGACATCGCCGCCAGCAGTGCCAGCTACACCGGCGACTATCTGCGCCCCTACCTCGCCCGCCGCCCGCCCCAGCGCCGCCGCCGGGCAGGTTGAGCGGCAGTTTGGAGCCCTCCGCATTCTTGGTGAAGACAGTTCTGCCGGCGAAAAGGTCGCGCCTTAGTTTGAAATTCTAATGCGCTCTTGACAATTCCGCAATACGATGGCAATATTTGCTTCTTTCACACATCGGGCTTCGCAGCAGTCGTCCTTGACACGTCCGCTGACATTTCAAACTAACACAGTAGCCGGCGAAAAGGCGGTGGGGCATCTCCGCGAATTCCTGGGGTTGCGACGAATATTTGTGAATGGAGATTATCGTGACTAAATACGACCAATTGTACAAAGCGTTTATACAGTGGGATATTGAGTTTGGAAACTTAGAGAGACGTTCTGTCTCGGCAATGCTGGCTTTCTATGACGGATTTAAGAGAAAGTTAGGTTTCGCTGCATCGGATGATCGCATTGCGCTACATCGCATCGAGACAAATATATCGGGAGTAACTAATCATACTGAGGCAGCAAATTTCACCGACGCATTGGTAGACCGGAAATGGGTCGTGCCAGTTTGGAATGACTGTGACTGTCAAAGGAAATAATGGAGAAAGCGCGCCGCGCGCGGAAAGATTTATCCAATTCTACCTCGATATTCGCTTTATACTTCGGCAAGATGAATGCGAATTTTGGAGCGGATACGGTGAATCCCAGCGATTTAGATCCCTTGTAAACGAAAACGATTCTGGTTTATCTTTACGCGGTAAAGATGACATGTTTGATTATTTTATAGGTGAAATGGAAAACGTGCTCAGACGTAAACCGTGGGATCAACCGGAAACTGCCTCAATTGGTTTTGATTTAAGTTCGCGTAATAAAAGGTGATGGCTGAACGCATACCATGAACCTTGTTCGAGAGCGCTGCCTCGAGGGGGCTGCGGCACAGAGTGCTGGCAACCTTAGGATTTGTGGACTAGGTTCCTGATGATCATGCGCACCGTCAACATCCACGAAGCGAAAACCCATTTGTCGCGGCTGGTCGAGCGCGCCGCCAAAGGCGAACCGTTTGTGATCGCCAAGGCCGGCAAACCCTTGGTCAAGGTCGTGCCGTTCGACGCGCCGGCGGGAGGCGAGGTTCGGCGCATCGGTTTCATGGATGGCTTGATCGAAGTGCCCGACGACTTTGACATGATGGGCGCCGACGAGATCGAGCAACTCTTCAGCGGTAAAGAATGAGGCTGCTGATCGACACGCATTTGCTGCTGTGGTCCGCCGGGCAATCCTCCCGATTGTCGCCGCAGGCGCGCAGCCTGATTGGCGATCCGCACAACGAACTATTGTTCAGCGCTGCCAGCCTCTGGGAAATCGCTATAAAGGCGGGGCTCGGGAGGCGTGATTTCCGCGTAGACGCAACCGAGCTACGACGTGGCCTTCTGATCAATGGCTATGGCGAGTTGGCGGTCACCGGCGAGCATGCGGTCGCTGTCACCGGCCTGCCGGCGATTCACAAGGACCCATTCGATCGGCTGCTCCTGGCACAGAGTATTGTCGAAGATATCACCTTGCTGACTTCAGATGCGGTCATCGCGCAATATCCGGCGTCGATACGGCAAGTCTGAACCGGCTGGCGCTCAAAGGGATGCGTGGTGAACGCCATCCGCAAATGGGCGATCAAGGAATTGCGGCGGATGGTGCTGGATGCGCTCGGCGCGCACGATGCGGCGGTGTGGCTGTTCGGGTCGTGCGCGCGTGGCGAGGTGCGCCAGCACAGCGACATCGACATCGCAATCCTGCCCCGCGATGAGCTTCCCCTCGGGTTTTTCGGCGAGCTTCAGGCGGATATCGAGGACAGCAAAATTCCGTACGATGTCGATTTGGTCGACTTGACGCACGCGGACAGCGCCCTTGTAGACGCGGTTCGACGCGAGGGAATACCGTGGCGGAATTAGCGGAACGGCTTACCGAGGCGGGCGCGGCGCTCGCGACACTGGAGGAGGCGATCGGCAAGACCGTTCACTCGGTGCTTGAGCGCGACGGCGCGATCCTTCGACTGATTTATACTTTCGAGGCGCTGTGGAAAGCCTCGCAGCAACTGCTTGCGGAATCCGAAGGCATTAACGTCGGGTCACCAAACGCTACGATCCGCGCCGCGCGGCGGGTCGGCTGGCTGTCGGACGAAGACGCAAGGGCTGCCTTCGACATCGGGAGTGATCGAAATCTCGCGGTTCACATGTACCGCGGGCAGATCGGCGAAGAAATCGAGGAGCGCCTCGCCGCCCATGCCGCGCTGCTGCGCCGCTGGCTCGCGGCGTTGCAGGCCCGCGCCGAGGCGCCCGATTAATCGCCGAGCCGCGCCCTCGGAAAGGCGGACGCGCTCAAACCCGGGGGTGGATCGCGGCGTCTTTGACCTCGTCGCTGACAAAGGGCTCGAATTCGCGAAAATTTTCCTCGAAGCGATGGGTCAGCGCGCGCGCGGTGTCGTCATAGGCGCGCTTGTCCGACCATGTGGTGCGCGGATCGAGCACCTCGCTCGGCACCTCGGGGCAGCTTTCGGGGACCAGCAACCCGAAATTCGGCTCGGCCCGCACCGGCACGTCGGCGAGCCTGCCGTCGAGGGCGGCGCGCAATAGCGCCCGCGTATGGGCGATCGGCATGCGCTTGCCGACACCATAGGTGCCGCCCGACCAGCCGGTGTTGACGAGCCAGCATTGCGAGCCGTGGCGCTTGATCCGCTCGCCGAGCAACTCGGCATAGGCCGACGGGTGGCGCGGCATGAAGGGTGCCCCAAAGCAGGTCGAAAACGTCGCCTCGGGGGCGTTGCCGAGACCCTTTTCAGTGCCGGCGACGCGCGCCGTATAGCCCGACAGGAAATGGTACATCGCCTGCTCGGCGTTGAGCTTGGCGATCGGCGGCATGACCCCGAACGCGTCGGCGGTCAGCATCACGACATTTGCCGGGTGCGGCCCGAGCCCCTTCGGGTCGGCGTTCGGGATGAAGTCGATCGGGTAGCAGGCGCGGGTGTTCTCGGTCAGACTGTCGTCGTCGACATCGGGCAGCCGCGTCGCCGGATCGATCACGACGTTTTCCAGCACCGTGCCAAAGCGGCCGATCGTCGCGTAAATTTCCGGCTCGGCGGTCGGCGACAAATTGATGACCTTGGCGTAGCAGCCGCCCTCGAAATTGAAGATGCCGTTGTCGCTCCAGCCATGCTCGTCGTCGCCGATCAGGGTGCGCGAATTATCCGCCGACAAGGTCGTCTTGCCGGTGCCCGACAGCCCGAAAAAGATCGCGGCATCGCCCTTTGGCCCGACATTGGCCGAGGCGTGCATCGGCAGCACACCTTGCGCCGGCAACACGAAATTCAAATAGCCGAACACCGATTTCTTGATTTCGCCGGCATAGGCGGTGCCGCCGATCAATACCAGCCCGCGCGCGAAATTGACCAGGATGAACGTCTCGGAATTGATCGCGTCGGCCTTGCCCAGCGCGCGGAACCCGGGGGCGTGCAGGATCGTGAACGCCGGCTCGAACCCGGCCAATTCCTCGACCGGCGGGCGAATGAACATGTTGCGCGAAAACAGGCTGTGCCAGGCACTGTCGGTCACCACCCGCACCGGCAGCCGATAGGCCGGGTCGGCGCCGGCATACAAATCCTGCACGAACAATTCGCGGCCCTGGAAATAGGCGAGCATGCGCTGGTGCAGGCTGTCGAAGCGCTCGGGCATCACCGGTTGGTTGATCTTGCCCCACCACACCGTGTCTTTGGTGCCGGGTTCCTCGACAATGTATTTGTCGCGCGGGGTGCGACCGGTGAAGGCGCCGGTATTGACCGAAAAACTGCCGCCGGCGACGACCTCGCCCTCACCGCGGCGCACCGCATGCTCGTGCAGAACCGGCATCGGCAGGTTCCAATGCTCGGTTCCGAGGTGGTGCATGCCTTGGCGGTCCAGCCCAAGGCGGCTCTTTGTCGCGGTCACCGGCTCGCCTCCTTCATTCGACGTTTTCCTCCCGTATACGGCGCGGACCGTGGCATCGCGCGAGCGCCGCGGGCCGTAAGAGGGCGCTACCACAAGCCGGGCCAGCCTGTCAAAGTTCGCGCGGCGCTGGCGTTATCGGCAGGCCTCTGCGACCAGTCGGGCGAGTGCCGAGCGCGCCGCCTCGACGGTCGGCACCGGTGCGGGAAAATCAAGGCGAAGGGTGTCGCCGCCGCGGCGCAGATCGAGCCCCTCGGGATCGAGGCCGGTCATCCGCCAACCGCTGTCCTCGCGGCCGAGCAGTTTTCGCGCATGAAAATCGATCGCGGCGGCATGGTCGCGGTTGATCTGCGCGACGATTTCCGCTTCGGCGCCGGCAAGCGGGCCGGTCTCGCCGTCAAACAGCAAATCAGCGCCGTCGATCCAGTCGATCCGCCCGAACCCGGCGACGAGATGGCCGCGCGCGACCGCGACCCGATAGAGCCGAAAATCGGCAAAGCCGGCGTACACCGCGCTCGACGGATGGCGTGCGGTAAAACGCGCGAAGAGCCGCGGATCGGCGGCCGCTTCGGCGCGTCCGAGCAGGGTGAGGCGCGGGCCGTCGAGCCGGTCGGCATGGCCCTCGGTGCCGTCGAGCAGCAGCGAGACGCGTGGATCGAAGGCGATGTTGCGGCTGTGCTGGGCGAGGTCGGAAAGCAGCAGCAACGGGCTTGCATCGAGGTCGGCGGCGACCAGCACCAGCGAGGCGTAAGGCGCGCCCTCGAGGCTCGTGGCCAGCGCCGCACGCTCGCAGCCCCGCATCAACCGGCGGGCGAACCCGGCGGAATCCCGGCTCGGTTCCTCTCGGCTCATCGGCGTAGTGGGCGATACCGGCGGGTGCGGCGTCAAGCCGAAATCCCGAGCGGATCGGCGGAAGCGACGCCGACCCGCAACCCTGAACAATGAGGCGCACGTAGCTACATTGTAGCATTATAAAAGAGGAGTGGGTGGATCTTGGCCTCAGATACGGTCGTGCGCGCGCGCGTCGATGGGCGAATAAAGCAAAGAGCAGCCGCGGTCCTGGCGGAGATGGGGTTGTCGGTTTCCGACGCGATCCGCCTGCTGCTCGTGCGCGTTGCGGCTGACAAGGCGCTGCCGTTCGCGGTCAAGGTGCCGAACGCCGAGACCTTGGCGGCGATGGTGGAGCTGGAGCGCGGCGACGGCGCGGCGTTCGACACGGTGGGCGAACTGATCGCCGACCTAAATGCGGAGGATTGAGCGGGCCACGGCGTTCAATCGCGATTATCGCAGAGCCAAAGCGCAATCCCGCTACCGTAACCTCGATCACCGGCTCGCGATTCTCCTGGAGTTCCTGGTCAACGACCAGGCAATGCCGGCGCAAAACCGCGATCATGCCCTGTTAGGGGCTTGGGCTGGATATCGAGACTGCCATCTTTGGCCCGACCTAATGTTGATCTATGCAAAACCCTCGCCCCACATGCTGCGACTGGTCAGACTTGGATCGCATAGTGAGCTGTTCGAATCGCCGAGGTGTCGCGATATGCCTGCCGATGATGCAGACGAAGTGTCGATCGGGGTCACGGCCTTCAAGGCGCGTTGCCTGGCCCTGATCGATGACGTGGCGCGTGGCAAGACGCGCCGCGTTGCGCTGATGAAGCACAATCGGCCGGTGGCCGCGATCGTCCCGGTGGAAGGCTGCCCGGCGCCGCTTTGGGGCGCGCTGCGCGGAACAGTGACGGTAGCGCCCGGCGCCGATCTGACGCAGGAAGCCGGGGAGGTCTGGGAAGCCGATACCTGATCATGGCCCGGCCTGTGCTGCTCGACACCTGTGCCGCGATCTGGCTGATGAACGGCGACCCGATGTCCGCGGACAGCCGCGCCTCGGTCACTGTGGCGCGCTCCGGCAATCTCGGCGTCTACCTGTCGCCGATGTCGGCATGGGGGATCGCCACGCTCGCGGCATTCCCGCATCGCTGGCCCCTCGTCAACGCCCAAAGGGAAAAATCGGATAAAGGCGACCGCGATTCCTTGCGCCGTGCCGCGTCTGCCGTGCACGGCCTGGCCTGAGCGAGGTTTTCCACAACCAAAGCGGCGCATTTCAAATTATACGGAACTTATAATTGACAAGAGTTGGCCGCTCTGGTCTGATAGGTTCGTGTTTTGTTTCACGGTAGAGCTTACTGAGGGCGCGTCGAAACCGACTGCCACCGCGGCGGACCGAGATACGATCGGATCGCGTAGCGATGCGTCGATGTGAGGATCGGATGTCTGTCGTCGAACAACTCGATGCGTATGCACCTCTGGATTCGGTCTGGTATGGCGAGGAAGATGCCGAGCTGGTGGAGCAGCTTCTCAGATTTTATCCGCATTCGGAGCCTCGCCTGATCCTCGACGCTACGGTCAACGGTGCCCGCTTCTGGCGCCGAAGTCTGCGGCCGGTGATCGGGCTTGATATCGACGCGCGGCATCGGCCGGCGATATGCGCAGACAACAC
>Ga0210395_10000828_pt1 | contig 23823 bp, 17 predicted proteins | sample IncBWH4OmetaG_FD_150861 | JGI IMG/M metagenome (GOLD analysis project Ga0210395, IMG submission 150861) | Forest soil microbial communities from Barre Woods Harvard Forest LTER site, Petersham, Massachusetts, United States - Inc-BW-H-4-O ... | reverse complement strand
AGGCAACATGCCTGTCGATCTACAGGCGGAATGGTCAAATGCGCCCCTCGGCCAGATGGCGCGACTGCTTCTCGGCAGGGATACCGGATGGCGCGGCAATCTGCAGATCGATGCCAATATCAAAGGGGATGTCTTCAATCCGCAGTTCAAGACCCGCATACAGATCGCCGGAATTCATCGGCAGGAATTTGCGCCGCTCGATTCCTTCAATGTAGACGCCACTTGCCAGGGTAGTTACCAACACAACTCGCATTCTCTCGACAATCTGACCTGTCTCTTGCCAATAGATGCCGGCCACCTGCTGCTGACTGGCGAAATTCCTAATGTCGAACATCCGCAACAACCCAGCCTCACGCTGCAGATCCAGAATGTTCCCGCGGCTTTCGGATTGTCTGCCCTGCGCCTCTTGCGCAACGGGTTTGCACCGTCCACACAGGTTTCAGGAACCATCCAGGGCAGACTGGAGTACGTTCCGTTGCCCGTAGAAACGCTCACGGGAGGTGCGACCATCCAGGGACTTACCATTCGCACCTCTGGAATGGACACGCCGCTGGTTTTTCCGGCGTTGCATATCGCTCCCCCGCAGAATGCTCCGGTCACCCACCACGCCCGGAAGGTACGCCCGGCGCCCCATGGCCCTGCATTGCTCCAGCTTGCCAATGCAAATATCGCCCTGGGCGGAGAAACGCCTCTATCCGTATCCGGCGACTTTACCCGTCAAAGCTTCACCGTACGCTTCAACGGCGATACTTCGATCAAGCAGCTACGACCTCTTGTATCCAGTTTCGGGCTTTTGCATAACGCAGCATCGGCTCTTGCTCCGCATGGAGACGCGAACCTCAACCTGACCGTTCACGGCCCGTGGCTGCCTCAGACAAGCGCTGTCGATAACACACCGCTCTCCGCGATCACTGAAGGAAGCATCCGCCTCACGCACGCGGAATATCTCGCAGGCTTTCTTCCCGACCCCGTAGAAATCGTCTCCGCACAAGCCAACCTCACAGCCACCCAGATCGTCTGGAATCCAGTTTCAGTCGTCTTCCACAAAATACCCGCGACAATCTCTATCAGTACACCGCTCCCATGCTCAGACCCGGCATGCACGCGCACGTTCTCGCTTACGACGCCTGAGTTGGATGCCGCAGCGCTGCAATCCACCCTGATGGGCGCTGGCGAGCACGGTGAGTTCCTGCAACAAATCCTCGCGCGGCTCGACAGAAACAAGGCCCAATGGCCTGCGCTTATTGGAATAGTCCGCATAGGTACCTTCACGCTTGGGCCTCTCGCGCTCCATGACGCGAGCGCTTCCCTGCACGTGGAAGGACGCCAGGTTCAATTCACGTCTATCGATGGACACGCCCTGAGCGGCACCCTTCACGCTACCGGAGCGATGGATGCTACGGGCGACACGCCGCACTATAGCTTCGATACCCAGATTCTCCATGCAAATGCTGCGGCCATCTCCGGCCTTTGGCATGAAACTGCGCCCACGGGACCGCCGCTAACGGGCATCGTAAGCGCGAATGCGCACATGGAACTCTCCGGATATTCGGCGGATGACCTGGCTCATTCCGCGAAGGGAACATTTCACTGGGACTGGACTCAAGGTACGCTCGGTTTAGCACCCGCTGCTTTGACGGATTTCGACCATTGGAGCGCCAGCGGCACGATTAAGAATGCCCAGCTGATTCTCGATCATTCGCAAGTAAGCCGAGGACCGCTCAAACAAACGGTATCCGGCACGATCTCATTCGATCGGAAGCTGAATCTGACGGTTGCCAATTCTGACGAAGACGCGCATGTGGTCAAAGTCATTGGCCAGCATGCGCCATCGCCATAAGGATTCAGGCTCGGTGGCCTTGGGTTGCCATGTGTCTTTGTAGATGTGTTGCGGATGGTAGGCGCGGGCTTTAGCCCGCGCGCAATGGAGGAAAATCGGGGGCTTCAGCCCCTGAGGTGTACTTTCACGCAGCTATTTCTTCGCCCCGGTTTCAATCAGCTTTTTCTCTTTGTTATCTTTGAAGTTTTTCGCCGACTCCAGCACACGGTCACGGGCATACGCTGCATCATGCCATCCGCGAACCTCCACTCGCTTGCCTTCAAGGTCTTTGTAGATCGAAAAGAAGTGCGTAATCTCCTTGAGCATATGCGGATAGATTTCTGAGTAATTCCACACGTCGGTGTAACGCGGATTGTTCTTCCCTACCGCGAGTACCTTCTCGTCCAGAACACCCTGATCCAGCATCTCCAGCAGGCCGATTGGACGCACCTGCATCACGCAACCCGGAAAGCTTGGTGCATCCACCAGCACAAGGACGTCCAGAGGATCTCCGTCGTCGCTCAGCGTCGAGGGAATGAAGCCATAATCTCCCGGGTAATGTACCGGTGAATATAAATTGCGATCCAGCCGGAAGACATGCAACTGCTTGTCATACTCGTATTTGTTAATGCCCTCAAACGGAATCTCAATCACGCCGTTGATTACTTCGGGCAGCTTCTCGCCAATGGGTAGTTCCAGATAATTGACCATTCGATACCTAGTGTACGCAATCTGCCCGACGTACGGCACTCGCCCGGTTTCCAGAAGAGTACCGTTTATAATCGGGCATAATGAAGGCTCATGTCTATGTAACACTGAAACGGACGGTGCTCGACCCCCAGGGCCAGACCATCCAGAACGCACTCAAAAAGATGCAGTACAAGGGCGTGAAAGACGTACGCCAGGGTAAATTTTTTGTGCTGGATCTCGACGACTCTCTCGATGCTGCTACGGCGAAAGAAGAAGTTGAGCGAATCGCCCGCGACGTGCTGACGAACCCTGTCATTGAAGAGTTCAGTTATCGGCTTGAAGAGAGCGCATAGCAGAACCATCCCCGCTCCACGCCTGTTTTGACACATACCGTACAATCTGGGATATGTGTGGCATTGTCGGCTATGTTGGCAATAAAGAAGTTGTCCCCGTCATCATTGAAGGTCTGCGGCGTCTCGAATACCGCGGCTATGACTCGGCCGGTATCGCCGTCGGCGGAAATGGCGACGGGCTTGAGCTTCGCCGCGCTCCCGGCAAGCTACGCAACCTCGAAGAGGTTCTCAATGAGCGCCCCATTCACGGCACCTTCGGCATCGGCCACACCCGGTGGGCCACCCATGGCCGCCCTACGGAAGAAAATGCACACCCTCACCGCGATTGTTCCGGCCGCATCGTCGTCGTCCATAACGGCATCGTCGAGAACTATCTTGCGCTGAAACACGAGCTCGCAGCCGAGGGCCACAAATTTGTAACGGAAACAGATACAGAAATCATCGCTCACCTCATCGAGCAGGAGCTTGAGTCCGCCGCTGAATCGGGCAAGACACTGTCGCTCGAAGGAGCCGTCCGCCGCTCCGTCCGCCGTCTCACCGGCGCTTTCGCGATTGTCGTCATCTCCGCAGACGAGCCGAATAAGATTGTCGCCGCGCGTTTTGGGCCGCCTGCTGTCATTGGTCTGGGCGAAGGCGAATACTTTGTGGCCTCGGATGTTCCCGGCATCCTGCACCACACGCGCAATCTCTACTTCCTTGCCGACGGCGACATGGCCATTCTCACTCCAGCCGGCGTTCAACTCACCGACTTCGAAGGCAATCCCATTGAGCGCCCTGTGCAGCGCATCCAGTGGGATCCGATCCAGGCGGAAAAGGGCGGATATAAGCACTTCATGCTCAAGGAAATCTTCGAGCAGCCGCGCGCCATTCGCGACACCACTCTTGGCCGCGTTTCGCTCGACACAGGCAAAGTTTTCCTGAGCGAGATGAAGATCAGCGATGAGGATTTTCGTCGCGCCACCAAGATCAACATCGCCGCCTGCGGTACGAGCTGGCATGCGGCCACGGCTGGCAAGTTCATGATCGAGCGCCTCGCCCGCATCCCGGTAGAAGTCGACTACGCCAGCGAATATCGCTACCGCGACCCGATTCCCGATCCCACGGCGCTTGGTCTGCTCATTACTCAGTCCGGCGAAACCGCGGACACACTCGCCGCACAGCGCGAGATGATCGCCAAAGGATCGAAGACCATCGCCATCTGTAACGTTGTCGGAGCGATGATCGCCCGCGAAGCCCACGGCACGATCTACACCCATGCCGGCCCTGAAATCGGCGTCGCCTCGACAAAGGCCTTTACCGCGCAACTGGTGGCACTCTTTCTTTTCGCCGTACATCTTGCGCAAACACGGCGGACGATCTCAGAGCAGGAAAGCCAGACATTGCTCGAGGAATTAACGCTGCTGCCCGGCAAAGTGGAAGAGATTCTGCGCACTGTCGACAGCGAATGTGAAAAATTAGCTCGCGTCTACTCGACCGCGCGAGACCTCCTCTTTCTGGGACGCGGAATTCATTATCCCATTGCGCTCGAAGGCGCGCTGAAGCTCAAGGAAATCTCCTACATTCATGCCGAAGGCTATCCGGCAGGAGAGATGAAGCACGGCCCCAATGCGCTGATCGATGAAACTCTGCCGGTTGTCGTGCTGGCAACCCAGGACAGGAACAACCGCGACTCAAAATTGCGTTACGAAAAAACGCTCTCGAACATCCAGGAAGTGACAGCGCGTTCTGGTAAAGTCATCGCGGTCGCAGTCGAGGGCGACGAACAGATCAAGCAGCTCGTCGACCACGTCCTCTACGTACCGCATGCTTCGGAGCTGCTTCTCTCGGTGCTGGATGTCATTCCGCTGCAGTTGCTTGCCTACCACATCGCAGTGCGCCGCGGCTGCGATGTCGACCAGCCGCGAAATCTGGCGAAGTCCGTCACCGTGGAGTAGACGAGCTGGCGCGTTTGCGCGATTCGCCTGATTTGCTGCAATCTCAGAAACTGAATTTCACCGCACCCTGCAAGATACGTGGAGGAGCAGCACTGATGGCGCTTCCGAAGGTCGAACTGCCGATATCGCCATCGACAGAGGTCGGACCGTTGAACTGCGTGTGATTGAAGACGTTGAAAGCTTCTACGCGGAAGAGCAGCGACTTCGATTCCGTGAGCGGCAGGTTTTTAGCGGCCGCCATGTCGAAGTTAGCCCCACCCGGACCATAGAAGAACCGCCGCTTCGAGTTACCCGGCGTACCAAGCGCATTCATGCTGAAGACCGTGGTATCGAAATAGTTGTTCCCGCTCTGGCGTGGATTGTGATTCAGGCGAAGAGGGCCACCACTATAGTCGGGCTCGTCGATGCTGCCGTTGTTGATTCCGTTTGGATTGGTCCCAATCAGCGAATTGTCACCATTGTTAATCATGGTGATGGGAAACCCGCTCGCAAAACGGGTAATGCCGGAAATCGTCCAGCCTCGAGTCAGGCGGTTGGGACGAAACAACTGATCGAAAGGCAGTTCGTACTCATAGCTGACGACAAAGTTGTGCTTTACGTCGAAGGAGGATATGGCATAGCTGAGCGCCGGGTTGAAGGGATTAACCTCTTCACCGACGTTCGACGATTGATCGAGAGACTTGCCGTAGGTATAAGAGGCGGAGAACTGGAGACGTCCGCTTGTGTGGCGGGCGCTGAGTTCTACTGCGTTGTAGTTGGCGGAGCCGATGGTGGACTGAAGCGCATTGCTACCGAAGTTCGGCCCTAGCGGTCCGCGTGTTCCTGGTACCTGGCCGCCGCCAATCGGATAATAGACGGTGTCCTCGCCACCCGGACCGCAGGTGAGCGTCCCCGGCTGGACCGAACCAGGCTGACTGAGGCTCAGGCAAAGTGCCGGGTTTCCGGGATTCGGCTCGATCAGCACACGCTGACGATGGCTGGACGTACCCACATAGCTCGCGCTGAAGACTGTATTTGGCCCGGCCTGTCGCTCGATCGAGAGCATCCACTCCTCGGTATAAGGTGTGCGGTTATGGATGTCATACCCAGGGATGCCGCTGATCGGCTCATAAGTGCTCCAGTTGATGTTTGGGTCCGGGTTGCTGCGCGAGGAGTTTAGAGGAGCAAAGGTATACGGGAAAGGCTGTCCGTTATTCTGTCCACTAGCCGCTGTGATGAACGGTGTCGCGAAGAGCGGCGGAGCCGGGCTGGTGTAGGTCGTGCCATAGGGCGCATTTGCCGCCAGCACGCCGATCGAAAGGGCCTCAATCGCTGTGTAGAAGTTGCCGTAGCTTGCCCGAACGCTGGTCGTTCCTGGAGAGCCCAGCATCTTTTCGATAAAGCTGCCTGCAGCGGCTTGTGGAGACCAGGCAAGCCCTACGCGCGGTGAAAAGCTGTGGTTATCGATCGGCGCGAGGGTGTTGGGAATGCCGGGATCACCCGGATAAAGAATTCCCGGAGGCGCGCCCGGAAAGACGACCGACTGAGCGCCCGGAACGAAGGTCGAAATCTGGTTATACTTTTCCGACCACGGCGCAATGCGATCCCAGCGAAGACCATAATTCAGTGTGAGATTGGGCAGCGCATGCCAGCTATCCTGCGCGAAGAGACCGACATATCGATTCCGAGCATAGAAGGGATTCAGCTGGCTCTGGTTGTACTGGCTGGGCACACCAATCAGGAAGTCGGCGAAGTCAACGCCGGTCTCGGTTCCGGAGAAGACAAAGTTGCCATTGAACTGGGCGATGGGGTGAGCGTTGACCTGGTCGGAGTGAAATTCACCGCCGAACTTTATGGTGTGTTTGCCAAGCACCTTGGAGAAGGCATCGGTAACCTGATATGTATTGTTCGCTTGAATCAGCTGGTTGGCCGCCGCGCCCGTGGAGAAGCCATTGAAGTTGAGGTTTTCCACGCTCTGCCCCTTCGGATCGAGAGCGACGATACTGGCACTGCCATCAGCATTCTCGAAACCCTGCGAAGTCAGGCTTACATTTCGCCCACCCAGAGGCTGACCGATATTGGTGAGATTGCGCATGTAGCTGAAGTGGAGTTCATTAACCGCTGTGGCATTGAAGGTCTTTGTATTGCCGAGCGTGATAAGCTGTGCGCGGCCCGAGGTGAGGGCATTGAAACCGGGAACACTGGCGCCGCTCTGCGCTACCGGATATGGGTTGTCGAGATCGAAATCGTCGATGAAGTAATACGCGGACATCAAGCCCCATCGTGTATCGGTGTCCAGGCGAACTGCGCCTTTGTCATCGCGAACAGTCTGGTTGAAGGAGGAGGTCGCAAAAGTTCCTCCGGCGGTATTCGGTGCCGGAATATATTGAAGCATCCTCTGTGCAGGAGTGGACCATGCACGTTGCGGAATGACGGCATTGGGAAAGACGCACTGCGTCGAGGTAGTACATCCCGACACATAGTAAGGTTCTCCGGCAACCACGTTATAGCCCAGCTTTTGCGTGAGAAGGCTCGCGAAATAAGAACCGCCTACCGCTCCTGTGAGGTTGCTGGCCAGGTCAGAGAGATTCCCGGCGCGATCCGCACTCGAAGGCACACTGATATTGCCGGTATCAATGCCCTGCGTCTGGCGAGTGCCCTGATAGTCCGTGAAAAAGAAGATCTTGTCGTGGAGAATCGGCCCACCTAACGTCCCTCCAAACTGATTTTGGCGGAAGGCGCCGCGCGTAGGAGAAAAATAGTTGCGCGCATCGAGGTCTGTGTTGCGCAGAAACTCAAATACATTGCCGTGGAATGCATTGCCGCCGGATTTCGTAATGACACTGATTTGACCGCCACTGAATTCCCCGTACTCGGCATCGAAGTCGCTGGTGATGATGCGAAACTCCGCAATCGAATCGAGGTTGGGAATAATGGCTGTGCCAGCGTTGACGTCTTCTTCGGCATCGCCACCGTTCACGCTGAAAAAGTTGGCGAATTCCCGCTGCCCATTCACGGAGATCGTGCCGGGATTTAGAGTTCCCGACGGATTGAGAATGGTCGCTCCCACATCCTGTACTGTGCTGGAAGTTATCGACGTGGCCGGCGCGACGCCGGGCTGCAGCGAGAGCAGATCCGTGTAACTTCGGCCATCAAGCGGCACAGCAGTCATCTGCCGCCCGCTGATCACCTGACCGAGCTGCGTACTCGTCGTCTCGACATGCAGCGTATTGTCGGTCACGCTCACGGTCTGAGAGCCGCCACCGACTTCGAGCGAAGCATCGAGTGTGAGAGCCGCATTCGTGTCCAGCACGATGCCTTTGCGCTGATAGCCGGAGAAGCCCACAGCCTGCACGTTCAACTCATAACGGCCAACTGGCAGAACAGGTAGAGTGTAGTATCCCTTGCTGTTTGTACGTGCCTGGTACGAAATGGCTGTGTCAACTTCTTTGACGGTCACCTCCGCATTGGCAACAACCCTGCCCGACGGGTCTTTCACCGTGCCGGAAATACTTCCAGCCACACTGGCCCACATCAAAGCGGCAGATAAGATGCCGATGACACAAATGATCTTTCCAATTTTGCCTGCCGCCCAACGTAATTTCCCTGGCATGCTTTACTCCTGATCTCTTTGCTGACGCGCGATCACAAGTTCTACTGAATCGTGATTCTGGCTTTTCAACTCAGACGGCGCGGAGACGATTGAACAAGTCGCAAAACGGGCGCATGCCTGATCGGCTGCGTCCGATCCGGATACAGCAGGAGCTGTTGTCTTGCCAAGATCCTGCGCTGAAATCGCGCCACTTTCCGGATGCGCCTGCTGTGCAGTCGCCGTGAAAACACAAACGAGAATGAAAAGGGGAAGGTAAATCAGAGAACGAGCTCTTGAAAAAAGACGTTCGCGGCCACCTGCAAAATGGAGCTGCGCCTTAGTTCTCATTGCTATGGCCTCACAAAGCACACACACGTTGTCCTCAGGCCCTTTGAAAGAAGCTTCGGCCATCGTGACAGTTGAAACTTTGCGGGCAGAAATCCTATAGTGAAGGAAGCCCGCAGTCGTATCCGGCTGTGGTTCCCAGGTCCTCGCGGTCTCCGCCAAGAGTTAGCCGTGGGGATCTGGTTCTTATTATCGAAAAATCATTGCAGGACTTTTTGCCGTGCCGTACACCGCCTGCACAGTCCTCCGACCTCCAGGCGCATGACCTGAACCTCAAAATTGTTTTTTTCACTGATTTCCTGCTTCATCCGATCGAATGTGGGACTGGAAAATTCCTCGATTTCGCCACACCGGAAGCAGGCTAAATGCAAATGATCTTTCTGGGTCTTGACCTCGTAGTAGTGCTTCTCTCCGTTGAGGTGCATGAGGTCAAGTTCATCGATCATGCCGAGACGTTTCAACAACTCAAGCGTCCTGTACACAGTCGCGCGATCGATGTTTGGATCGCGCTTTCGCGCGAGACTCAGCAGACTCGCCGCATCTAAATGGCTCGTTGCTTCCTGAATCGTCTCAATTAGGGCACGACGCTGCGCAGTCAGGCGCACTCCCTGCGCTTCTACTTCATTCAGTAAATCGTGTCGTTTAAGCATCAGCCTAGTTGCGACTCGTTCGCAACACACCATTTAATATACGACGAATTTAGTCCGATTACAATTGGCCCGTGTGAAATTTCATCCTTGATGCGTGCCATTGCCCACCTTTTTCAATTTGAGCGCAAGATGCGGATATTTCCATTGCCCACGTTTTTCTATGGTCTTGGAGAAGGGGAAATTACTCAGCGGTCAGAAAGGTTCTCAATGGTACGGACAATCGATCCGGCGATTTTGTACTTCGGCACTCCGGTAGTGCTGATCAGCACTTTGAATGAAGATGGCTCGGCCAATCTTGCTCCTATGTCTTCGGCATGGTGGCTCGGACGCCGGTGCATGCTTGGCCTGGGAGCGCGGTCGAAGACGCCGCAAAATCTTATTCGTACAGGTGAATGTGTGCTGAATCTGCCCTCCGATAATCTGGCAGAGATGGTCAATCGGCTGGCGCTGACGACTGGCTCCGATCCAGTGCCTCAACACAAAGTCCAGAAAGGCTATCGTTTTGAACGCGATAAGTTCGCCCTTTCCGGATTTACGGCCGTAGATTCAGAAACGGTTGCGGTGCCGCGTGCGCTCGAATGTCCTGTGCAGTTGGAAGCGAAGCTGGAACGGGTGCATCCGCTGGAGGAAGAGGACGAACAGCGGAGAGGATCACTAATTGGCCTGGAAGTGCGTGTAACACAAGTGCATATCGATGACGACATTCAGATGGACGGCGTGCAGAACCGCATCGATCCGGACAAGTGGCGGCCTCTGATCATGAGTTTCCAGAAGTTTTATGGGTTAGGGCCGCAGTTGCATGAGTCGACGCTCGCCACGATTCCGGAAGAGATGTATCGAAGCACAAAGCGGGCCGTGCCAGAACTCGTTTCACGATGAAACGCCTCCCTTCTCTCTACGCTTCGAGCAGAGTCGCGCGATAAAGAAAATTGAGATTTGTCTCGATCCCCTGCTCCAGTTCTTCAACCGAGGTTTGCGGAAACTCGGCTTTAAGCGCTTCGAGGAGGGCAGCGCGATCACGCGTACCATCCAGCAATTGCACGAAGTAGCGACCGACTGTATCGGTGAGTTCCAACTGGAAGTGCCGCAGGGTAGACGTGTAGGCATGCGTCTTTGCTTCGAGCCTGCTCGTAGCAGTGGCCCTGGGATACTCGGTAATGCCGTCGGCCAGCGTCGGCTTCCACGTGTGCAGTTCGATCATTTTTGCTACAGCCATTTGCAGCAAAAGTTTTGCCGCCTGCTCCACCGCGGTAATTCCGTTTGCCGCGAGAACTGGCATCAATGCATCGAAGCTGAGTGCGTGCGGCCACGCGGGAATCAGCTTCTCCATAAGCGCAATCGTGATTTGCTGATTGCAATGCAGCTTCGTTCCGCCACTTGACAGGGTATAGTATCTTGCGTTTTCTGACTCCCCCGAACTGGATATGGCCGACGAGGAATAGAGCAAACCGCGGAACTGCTCCGCAGGGAAGTTGCGGGTCAGCTTGTGATCTGCACGGCACAGAAGCGTCTCGCGATACATGCGCATCCGGGCAAAGTCGATCATTTGCTCCTGAGCAATAATGTCGGAGGCTGCAGGCTTGATGGCATTCTGAAAATCTGCCTTGAAGCATGGGTCGTTAGGTGGAGGCAACACGGCTTCACTGAGATATTGCAGGCCATGCCTGTTTGCGTGCTCCACCAACTGTGAAAAATAGACAGGATGGTATGCAGGGCTGAGATCGTCGTGGAAGATGGCAGCCACACGGCCAGTCGTAAGCCGCTTAAGCTGCTCCTCAAAGAGCGCCCGGTAGATATCGCCTTCCGGTCTGGCATTTGCGATCGACTTGATGAACGCGATAGCTTCTTCAACCTGCTGTTGCGGATCGTTTATCCCTTGAATGCGGGCAAATATCATCTCCCGGCTCATTTTGCGTAAGTAGCCGCCAGGAAGTGCGTTATAGCTGATGAAGGCGACTCCGTTAGGTGCGAGATGTTCTCCGCAGAGTGAGAGCAGACGATCTCGCACCGGCTCCGGCACCCAGGCATAGAGACCGTGAGCGATGATGTAGTCAAACTCGCCGAGTTCCGGCCCGACATCGAGCAAATTGGCCTGGAAGAGCCGAATATTCTTCAGGCCAAGCCGGCGGATTCGCTCCTGTCCCCGAGCGATGCACTCCGGAGCAAGATCGAAACCGACAAATTCCCCTCCCGGAATGGCATAAGCCATAGGAATGACGTTGGCGCCCTCATTGCAGGCGATTTCCAGGACGCGACAATGCTCTATAGGCGCTGGTTCCAGTCCATAGAGAAGTGCCATAACTGCCAGTTGGTCGGGATGGGTATCCGCGTAAACAAAGCCCGGATATTCGACAACGTCGTAGGAATCTCGTTCTTGGACCTTTTCATCAGCCATATCTTCAGAAGGCATTCCTAAGCTCCTCATATTCATCATGGTTGCCCGAGGAGGCCCGGCGTTTCCACTCCCGTTATAGACTAAGCGGAATCAATAACTTAGAGCAATCTTAAAACTTGCATCCCGAATGGAATAATCCGCATCAGATAAGTTGACAATAAATGACTCAAGTGCGAAGCTAAAGGCAGCAAATTCAGGCTGAAGCCAGCACGAGGACAGTGGGGCAGAGAATTATGGCAAAGATTATTGGAATTGACCTGGGCACGACGAACTCCGTCGTAGCCGTCATGGAAGGTGGCGAGCCAAAAGTAATCGCCAATGAAGAAGGCGGGCGCACAACGCCTTCCGTAGTGGGTTTTACGAAAAGCGGTGAGCGGCTGGTTGGCCAGGTGGCCAAGCGCCAGGCTATTACCAACCCAGAGAACACTATTTACTCGATTAAGCGCTTCATGGGCCGTCGTTATGACGAAGTGAACGACGAGATGAAGATGGTGCCGTACAAAGTCGTCAAGCAAGGCGACCATGTAGCGATCGAGGCGCAGGGCAAGCTGTACACCCCGCCAGAGATTTCGGCGATGATCCTGCAGAAGCTGAAAAAGGCGGCTGAGGATTACCTTGGTACTTCCGTTTCGGAAGCCGTGATCACGGTGCCCGCGTACTTCAATGACGCGCAGCGTCAGGCGACGAAAGACGCCGGACGGATTGCGGGCCTGGACGTAAAGCGCATTGTGAACGAGCCGACGGCGGCTGCGCTTGCCTATGGGCTCGACAAAAAGAAGGACGAGACGATTGCTGTTTATGACTTTGGCGGCGGCACGTTCGACATCTCGATTCTTGAAGTCGGTGAAGGTGTCATCGAGGTAAAGTCGACCAACGGCGATACGCATCTTGGCGGCGACAACCTTGACCAGCGCATTGTGGAATGGCTGATCGACGAGTTCAAGAAGGACGAGGGTCTTGATCTGCGCGCCAAGGGCAATGAGATGGCGCTGCAACGTCTCAAGGACGCAGCGGAACGCGCGAAGATCGAGCTGTCGACCGCATTAGAAACAGAGATCAACCTGCCGTTCATCACAGCAGACGCGAGCGGGCCGAAGCACCTGGTCAAAAAGCTGACGCGCGCCAAGCTGGAACAACTGGTCGAAGACCTGGTTCAGCGCTCGGTTGAGCCTTGCAAGAAGGCGCTGGCCGATGCGGGCGTGGACGCGAGCAAAATCGATGAAGTCGTTCTTGTCGGTGGACAGACCCGTATGCCGCGCATTCAGGCGCTGGTGAAGGAACTGTTCGGCAAGGAGCCGCACAAAGGTGTCAACCCCGACGAAGTGGTCGCGATTGGTGCAGCAGTGCAGGCTGGTGTACTCTCGGGCGAAGTGAAAGACTTGCTGTTGCTCGATGTGACGCCGTTGACCCTCGCCATTGAAACGTTGGGCGGCGTGGCAACGGGGATGATTCCCCGCAACACGACCATTCCGACCAAGAAGACGGAAACCTTCTCGACGGCGGCTGACAGCCAGACGGAAGTAGAAGTGCACGTCCTTCAGGGCGAGCGCCCGATGGCAGCACAGAACCGTACGTTGGCCAAGTTCAAGCTGAGCGGCATTCCTCCGGCTCCGCGTGGTGTTCCGCAGATCGAAGTGACGTTCGATATCGATGCCAACGGCATTCTGAACGTAACGGCGAAGGACAACGCGACGGGTAAAGATCAGAAGGTGACGATTACGTCGTCTTCGGGTCTAAGTAAAGAGGAAGTCGAGCGCATGGCGAAGGAAGCAGAGTCGCACTCGGCTGAGGATAAGACAAAGCGCGAGGAAATCGAAGCCCGCAATGGGCTCGATAACCTGGTCTACAACATCGAGAAGATGCTGAAGGAGAATGGCGACAAGGTCTCCGGCAGCGACAAAACCGATGTTGAAACCGCGTTGGCCGATGCAAAAAAGACGCTCGAAGGCACGCCTTCTGCATCTGATCTCAATACAGCGCGGGAGAAGCTGACCACCGCATCGCACAAGCTGGCGGAAGCCATGTACAAGGCCAATGCGGCTGGCGCGCAAGGAGCAGGCGTTCCTCCGGCTGATGGAGCGCAGGCAACCGGCACGACGGAAGAGAAGAAAGACGAAGGCGTCATCGACGCGGAATACGTGGACGTTGACGAGAAAAAATAACGAGTGCGATAGAACTCGGGAACACTTTGGGGCGCGCTCAAACGAAACGTTAGCGCGCCCCCCGTGTTTATAAAAATAGAAGAAGATTGGAGTACTTGTGGAAATGACTGATACCCTCTGGAAATGCGAACAGTTGCGAGCTGGGCTGGTGTACAACACCCTTATGTTCAACACGCGCGAAGAAGCGGAAAAATTCAAAGCGCAACTGAACAGGATGGAGCCGGATACTTTCTGCCGGATCGAAGCCGTCCCTGTAAATATGGTTTGGAATTAATTGTGGTTGTTGAGTCATTCTGACGACCAACGGGAGGAAGAATCCATGCGATGATAGTCCGCCGTTGCTCGGTACGGTTTTCAGGCACGGTTCTCCACACCTTCTTTCGTGCCCAGGAAAACTTTAGTGTTGTGGCTGGCTGAAAATCGTTTGGATTCTTCGCTTCGCTCAGAATGACTCCCGTTTAGTCTGGCCGAAATGAGGCGAGGTTGGGTTTACATCCTGTGTGGGCGGACTGGGACGCTATATACCGGAGTCACCAGCAATCTTTATAAGCGAGTATTAGAACATCGAAGCGGCATCAAATCCGGATTCCCCTCGAAATACGCTTACAATCGACTCGTTTATTTCGAGGAATTTGGCGACATCGCAACAGCCATCGACCGTGAGAAAATGATTAAAGGTTGGACGCGAGCAAAGAAAATTGCTTTGATCGAAGCGAAAAACCCTGAATGGCGTGATCTAGCCGAACATTGGGGCAGACAAATATTGATGCCTTGCCAAAACATGCAGGAAGAAAATGAACGGCAACAAAAGCGGATTTCCCTTCCCATAAACTTAAACTCTTCGCAAGAATGAATAAACCGGTCCCGCCAGCACCAAGTCATCCTGACAGCTAAACCAATCCCGTCCATACCGAGTCATTCTGAGGAGCATCGCGACGAAGAATCCATGCGATGCAACGGTAGCCGGATCGGTCCGCGTCCTTCAGGCTCAATCTTAACCAACAGTTCCGATACCAGAAAAATTTCGGCGCGAGCGACATAAGCTTCATAATAGGTTCTTCGCTTCTCTCAGAATGACATCCAAACTTTATGCCTGAAGGAAATGAAATCCATCGCTTTGCTGAACGCCATGCCGTGGCCTTCGCAAGCAAGCGCGTGCGCGTGGATTCTCCGAATGGCGGATTTCCGGATGCCGAGGTGCTCGATGAGCGAAAGCTCATCGGCGTAGAAGCGGTGGGCAAGCACCTTGGCTACAACTTTGGGCGTGATCTGATTCTGCATGTGCATCTGGGCATGTATGGAGATTTCAAAGAGGGCAAATTGCCCCTTCCTCCTGTAAAAGGCGCACTACGGCTTCGCATCTACACCAAAACTGACTGGATTGAACTGCGCGGCGGAACCGATACTTCGATCTTCACGCAGGCAAAATGGGAATCGCTGCTTAAGCGACTCGGTCCCGATCCTCTGATTCCCGGCTCCGATCCAAAACCGGCCTTCGAAAAAATCGCAAAGCGCAATACTCCAATCGGCGCCTTGCTGATGGACCAATCTGTGTTTGCAGGCATCGGCAATATCTATCGGGCCGAGCTTCTATACCGTGCGCGTATTCACCCGCTGCGTCCTGGAAAAAACGTCACGCCAGCCGCGCTGAAGGGCATCTGGAACGATGCCAGGAAACTGCTGCATGAAGGCGTAAAAAACACTCGCTACGTCACGACGCGGGCAAAGGATCGCCCTCACAAAAGCAATCCTGTGCTTGAAGAAGAACTGCATTACGTCTACCGGCGACATGGAAAGCCCTGCTTCGTCTGCGGCACCAAAATCGAGCGCGCCGATCTGGCCGGCCGCACCGTCTACTGGTGCCCCACGTGCCAGAAAGATTGAACTCCTAACCTCGTTTCTAAGACAAACTTGTGACCACGCGAGATATGCTGTTGCGCATGAGTCTCCGGCTTGTTGTTCTACTCTTTCTCTTCCCTGCTTGCTTCTGTATCGCGCAAGCGACTTCGCAATTACCTCTGCATACGAGTAATTATCAAATCGTGGATGCAGCCGGTCATCCCATCCGGCTCATGTCAGTGAATTGGTACGGATTCGATGAGAAAGAGTACGTCCCGGGCGGGCTTGATCATGTTCCCTTGACGACAATCGTAGGTCTGATCAAGAGCATGGGCTTCAACTCAGTCCGGTTGCCGTGGGCGAATGAGACGCTTGAGAAAAATCCGCTCGTCTCTGATTATGCGATCAAAGCGAATCCACAATTTCGCGGCAAGCATGCAATGGAGGTCATGGATGCCGTGATCGACGCGCTGGCAAAGGCGCAGATCATGGTCATTCTGGACAACCATGTGAGTCGCGCCGACTGGTGCTGCAAGGACGATGACGACAACGGGCTTTGGTATAACGCGCAGTATCCGGAGAGCGCATGGTTGGCCGACTGGATGACAATCGTGCGCCGCTATCGAAAGCAGCCGTGGGTAGTCGGCGTCGATCTGCGCAACGAACTGCGCAGCGGCGCAACCTGGGGCGGAGACAAGAAATTCGACTGGCATGCTGCGGCTCAACGAGGCGGGAATGCTGTGATCACTGTGAATCCGAAATTGCTCGTGATGATCGAAGGACCGCAGTATTCGACGGATTTTCGCGGCGCGGAGAAACTTCCCATCGTGTTGAAGTTGCCCAATCGCGCAGTCTATTCTCCTCATGCCTATTCATTCGGGACACACTACAAAAATTACGCCGAATTGAAAGCGACATTCGACGAGCGCGCCGGATTTTTGCTGCATACACAACCAGCCATTCCCTTGTGGATTGGCGAGTTCGGCACCTGCCAGACACTCACGCCGTGCGGAAGCGATCCAAATGGCACCTGGATTCGGGGCTTTGTACGCTACGTGAAGGAACATCCTGAAGTCGGCTGGAGCTATTGGCCGCTAAACGGCATGCAATCGAGCGGGTACAGCAGAAAGTATGATGCACCCGAAACTTTCGGCCTTCTCACCACCGATTATCAGAACATTGCGGCTCCCAGGCTGCTGGACCTATTTCGCTCGATCGGACTTCAGCCGCAAGCGTAGAGTGAAGACACGCGGAAAGATGTTTCCCTGTTGGCTGTAAACCTGTATATACTGCTTTCACCATTAGAATTTCCGCACCAGAGAGAAATCCATGTCATTAACCCTGACGGACTGGCTCGTCATAGCCGGCTACCTGCTTTTTAACCTCCTCATTGGCCTTTACTATCGCAGCAAGTCAAGCGGCTCGACGGAGGATTTTTTCGTCTCTGGGCGCGATGTCTCCTGGTGGCTGGCCGGCACATCCATGGTGGCGACTACATTTGCCGCGGACACGCCGCTGCTCGTCTGCGGTCTTGTGGCAACGCAGGGCATCTCCGGCAACTGGATCTGGTGGAGCTTGTGCCTGAGCGGCATGACCACCGTCTTCTTCTTTGCTCGCTACTGGCGGCGCGCGGAGATTCTGACAGACGTGGAATTAGTCGAGATTCGCTATGGCGGCAAGCCTGCGGCCTTTCTGCGCGGCTTCAAAGCCATCTATCTGGGCCTGCTGATGAACTGCTTCATCCTCGGATGGGTCACGCGGGCGATGGTGGACATTATCTCCGTGGTCCTGGGACCGGTGATCGCGCAGGGACGGGTTTTACAGCTCAGCATTGGCGGCCATGCGCTGCTGCACTATACACTCGGCGATCCGCGGCACACGGCGCTGGCCATCTGCATCTTTATCCTTGTTCCCTTTACCGGGCTTTATACGTTTATCGGCGGCCTGTGGGGCGTTCTGGTGACGGACCTCTTCCAGTTCGCGCTGAAGATGACCATGATCATCGTGCTGGCCTGGCTGGCCGTTGTTGATCTTGGTGGCATGCACGCACTCAAAGTGCAGCTTGCCGTCGTGGGCGAGGCAACGCGAGCATCCGGACAGCCAACGTCCAATGTCATGTCGTTCCTACCTGACTTTCATGCCGGACTGACGACTGCAAATATCTGGACGCTGCCGCTGCTGACCTTCCTGATGTATATCGGCGTGCAGTGGTGGGCGGCGTGGTATCCGGGAGCAGAGCCGGGCGGCGGCGGTTACGTGGCACAGCGCATGTTCAGCGCAAAGAACGAGCAACACTCTCTCGGCGCGACCCTGTGGTTCAACATTGCGCATTATGCGCTTCGGCCGTGGCCATGGATTGTGACCGGACTGGTAGCGCTGGCGGTCTATTCGCCGCATGGCGGGCTCCACCCGAGCGCCGCCTACGCAGCCAACCCGCAGCAGGGATATGTCATGGTCCTGCGTGACTACCTGCCTCCAGCGCTGCGCGGATTGATGGTGGCGGCGTTCCTTGCGGCCTACATGTCAACCATCGGCACGCAGCTCAACTGGGGCACTTCATATCTGGTGAATGATTTTTACCGCCGCTTCTGGGTGCGCCAGGGAACCGAAAAGCACTACGTTTTCGTGAGCAAGATCATCACGGTCATTCTGGTCCTGGCGAGCGGTTACGTAGCCAGCCAGCTAACGTCGATCAGCGCCGGATGGGAGCTGGTGCTGAATCTGGGCGCGGGCACAGGCGCTGTCTACATCCTGCGCTGGTTCTGGTGGCGCGTAAATGCGTGGAGCGAGATTTCTGCAATGATCGTTGCCGCGCTCGTAGCACTCGGATTATCGCGCGTCGGATTTACGGGCAATAATGCGGTCGTCTTTGCTAAATCCACACTGATTACCGCAGGCGTTACAACTATTGTGTGGCTGGTTGCGACGTTCATCACGCCCGCGGAGAAAGAAGCAACGCTGCTGAGCTTCTACCGGCGCGTGCACCCGGCAGTGTACGGATGGAAACATATCGCGAAGCTTGCTCCGGAACTGCCCGAGGTACGGGATTTTGGCGCGAACGCGTTTGATACAGTCATGGGCTGCCTGCTCGTCTTCGGAACTCTTTTCGGTCTGGGCAAGTTTATCTTCGGCGACTGGATTATGGGGACTGTGCTGATAGTGGTGGCTGCTATCGCCGGATACCTGATCTGGTGGGACCTGTCGCGCAGAGGATGGGAGACGTTGTCCGGAGCAAAGATCAAGGAGATACCCGTGGCGGAAAGCCGGTAAGTTCCGCCACTATCTTCTTACCCTGCCAGAGCACATGAACATCAATTAAAAGCAGCGTCGGCTTATTTCTTGGCCGGCGCCGTTTTCTGCGCGGCAGTATCAGCGAGGCCGGTTTTGCTGTCAGTTTTCGGGTAGTAGCCACTGCGTGTGCGGACGCTGAGCTTGCCATGTTTCGGTGCGCTTGCCTGGACCTTCACCTGGCGGTATCCGCCTTGGCTGGCCGGCTTCGTCGAGTGGTAGCCAATGGTGTACTGATTGCGGATATCGCGCGCGACTTCGGCGGAGATCTGATCAACCTCGGAAAGCGAGCGTGGGAAATAGGCGATGCCGCCGGTCTCGTTTGAGAGCATTTGCAATGCCCGTTTGGCACGATGGGCTTCGCGGCCACCACCCTCGTCACCGAAGAGCAGGCCAATCGAATAGACGACGGGGCCCTGTAAATCCTGTATACGGCGGATCGTCTGCTCAAGGTTGAGGCTGGAAGCGTTATCTTCGCCATCCGTCACGATAAGCAGAACCTGTTTAGGGCGCTTTGCGTTCTTGGCGAGCTGGTCAGCTGAGGCCACTATAGCGTCATAAAGAGCAGTGCCGCCTTTTGAATCGATGTGCGCGAGGCCGTCGCGCAGCTTATTGATGTCCGAGGTGAAGTCCTGATCGATAAAGGCTTCGTCCGAGAAATTGACGATGAAGGCTTCATCCTGCGGATTCGAGGCTTTAACCAGATTGAGCGCGGACGTGTTCACTGCTTCGCGCTTATCGCGCATGGAACCGGAGTTGTCGACGAGGATACCCATCGAAACAGGAATGTCCTGATGCTGAAAAGATGCAATGGTCTGCGGCACTCCATCTTCAAAAACATGGAAATCATCCTGTTTGAGGTCGTTTACCAGATGATTGTTGTCGTCGATAACGGTGGTATTGAGCACGACTTCATCGACGTCGCGGCGGAAGGTAAAACCGCCTCTCTGGCCATGTTCGAGTGTGGCTCCGGGCCTGACCGCGTTGGGGTTTGAGGGGCTGACCGGCTGATTATCGGCAGCGTCGGGTGAGACAACCGGATCGCGATCGACAGTGAGCGAAGGTTGCTGTTCCGGATTGGAAGGAGACTGCTGAGAAGACGCAGCGGCGGGCTGTTGCCCTGAATTGGATGGCGCAGGCGCCTGCGCCCTGACCGCAAGGGAACACGTAACGAGTAGGAAAAGAAAGAAAATAAGCCATTTATTGCAAAGGCGCATAGTATCCGGTACGAGCATGAACAGTAAGCTGGGGCAGCCCGGGTGGCGGCACTAGCTTTACTTTCAATTTACGCCACTTGCCGTCCTTCTTGTTATCGTCCGGCTTATATCCGAGTACATATTCATTGCGGAGTTCGGCACTGATCTTTTCCGCAATGTCGCCCATTTCCGTCACATCGTCGACACGAAAGAGGCGACCGCCCGTTTCGTTGCAGATATCGTTGAGCAGCATTGGGCCGAGGCGCTCTTCCGTTGTAGCCGCATAGGGGTCAAAGATACCGATCGAGTAAATCTGCACATTCGACTCGCGTACCGTGGAGCGGACCTCGTTTTCCGTGTAGCGGCTGCGATTGTCTCCGCCATCCGAGACGATGAGCAGGGCACGGCGCTCATATTTTGCCTGCTTCATTTTGTTGAGGCCAAAATAAATGGCGTCGAGCAGGGCCGTTCGATGCTCGGCATGAACGGAAGCCAGGCGTGCTTCAATATCCTGCGGCGACGAGGTAAAGTCCTCGATCAGCTCAGGGCGGTCGTTGAATCCGATGACGAAGAATTCGTCATATGGGTTGGCCGTGTGCATGAACTGAAAGATCGAATCGCGTGCCCGGATCACCTTGTTGGCCATGCTTCCGCTAAGGTCGAAGATAATGCCTATCGATACAGGCGCATCTTCCTGCGAGAAGGTTTTGATGGCCTGCAGCTTGTTGTTTTCATAGAGGAAGAAGTTCTCTTTTTCCAGCCCGGTCACAAGGCGATCCATGGGATCGGTCACGATCAGAGGAACGAGCACCAGATTGACATCGACCCGGATGCGCTCACCGCGACGCGCAGTCATGGCTGCATCGCCTTCGATCAGTGCGGGCTGGGAACTACTGGGGTCGGGTTTTGGCGCGGGCGGCGGAACGTGAACGCGGTTGATCTCGTCTTCCTGCGCGTTGGCCTTCGGTTGGTAGAAGCCGAAACAGGCAAACAGCAACAGAAGAGGAATGACTGCAAGGGGGCCGTATGCAGTTCCTGGGGTAGAGCGAGCGTTTTTGTGCCCAAGCGAGAGCGCCATGGGTTTGTACCCTCGTCCTTCTTACCTAGAGCAGCATCGTAGCACGGCAGTGTGATAACTAGTCTACGAAGATTTCGATGGCAGAGAAACAATTACGTGAAACGTTCTCTGGACGTGCTGAATAGACGTGCTGAATGTGTGAATCGTGACCGAGAATGGTTAGCACTGCGGAGATTTCCTTGGAATGCGTGGGATACAATGCAATCAGTACTAAAAGATAAGTTATCCAGTAAATCTCTGGCATTTCGGGAGTTACGACCGCTCGCATGGCCCGCATTTATCCGTTTCGCGCATTACGTTACAACCCTTCTCAGGTCCGCGTTGAAGATTGTGTCACGCAGCCTTACGACAAGATCACCCCTGCCATGCAGCAGGCCTATTACCAGAAAAGTCCCTATAACCTTGTTCGCATTATTCTGGGCTTGCCCGAACTCTTCGATGGCAAGGAAACAGGCGATGTGTATACCAGGGCCGCACGCGACTTTGCCGAGTGGCGTGAGAGCGGTGTTCTAGCCCAGGAATCCGAGCCATGCGTTTTCGCGTATTCACAAAAGTTCCCCGTGCCCGGGTCAAATGGCAAAGTGTTGGAACGACGTGGGTTTATCGGACTGGGCGGATTACATGATTACAGTGAAGGTGTGGTTTTCCGGCACGAGCAGACGCTTTCCAAGCCAAAATCCGACCGCCTGAACCTGCTGCGCGCCACACGGGCGCATTTCGGGCAGATTTTCATGCTGTACTCCGATCCGGGACTTACGGCCGAAAAGCTTCTCTTTGATGAAGATGCGGTACCGGATATTGAAGTAACCGATGAATACGATGTGCTGCATCGCGTGTGGAAGATCAATGACCCGAATACGATCAATATCCTGACCAGCGAGCTGGCGGACAAGAAATTGATCATCGCGGACGGGCACCATCGCTATGAAACGGCGCTCAACTATTCGAAAGAACATGCGCCTGCAAAGCCTGCTTCCAGTGAGCGCAACAGCTATTCACTACCGCAGCCGCCCTATCCGGAAGCAGCGGTGATGATGACCTTCGTGAACATGGATGCCGAAGGTCTGGTGATTCTGCCCACGCATCGCGTGGTCTTTGGACTGACTAAGTTTGATCCCGCCGCCTTTGTTGAACAGGCAAAAGCTTATTTTGATGTGGAGCAATTATCTGCTTTTGAAACAGAGGAATTGCAGGCAAAGCTTGCGGCGGCAGGCAAAGGTAGAACGGCGCTGCTGGCAGTAACTCGGAGCGGCAATTATCTGCTGAAAGCGAAGTCGGAAGCGACCGCAAAAGCGCTAAGCAATCTCTCTGAGCGGCAGCGGCAACTCGATGTGGCGCAGCTGCACTGTCTGGTGCTGGAACAACTTCTCGGCATTACTCCGGAAGCGATCCGCGAACAGACGAATTTGCGCTATCTGCGGGATGCTGGTGAGGCCGTCGAGCAGGTCGCACGCGGCGAGGCCGATGTCACCTTCCTGATGAATCCTGTCACCATGGACCAACTCCGCGAGGTGGCCTTTGCAGGTGAAGTGATGCCGCAGAAATCTACCGACTTTTTCCCTAAACTATTGAGTGGCCTTGCGATCTATCCACTGGATTAAGTTAAAGCGCTGGGGAAGGCGCGTTGCGCTTAATATGTGTGTGCCGCTCGCGGCTTTGGCCGCCGCGGCTCAGGATACTCCTCCGCAATCCAGCCTGCCCGACATGGGGAAGATGCCGGCGGTGCCTTCGGCGGCTAGGGCGCAGGTTCAACCGCAATTTGTCATCGTGCTGGATGCAGCGCATGGCGGCAGCGACATTGGCGCACGCATCAGCGACAAGCTGCCTGAAAAGGACTTGTCGCTCGGATTCTCCATCCGGCTTCGTCAGGCGCTGGCGGCTCATGGCATTCAGGTTGTCACGACCCGCGATGCCGATACAACTGTCTCCATGTTGACGCGCGCGGAAACTGCCAACCATGCATTCGCCGCTGCGTGTCTTACCTTGCATGCCACGGCAACAGGAAGTGGCGTGCATCTGTTTACTTCTTCGCTTGGCCCTGCTCCGTATTCAAAATTTTTGCCGTGGCAGACCGCGCAGTCTGCTTACATAACGCAGAGCCTGCGACTCTCTTCGGAGATCAATTCCGCGCTCGGGCACGCTTCTGTTCCTGTCACGCTGGGCAGAACCTCTCTCCAGCCGATGGATAGCTTTGCTTGCCCCGCAGTTGCGGTGGAAATCGCACCACTGGCAGGCGGCAATACGACCAAGGCTGCTCCGTTGACGGACACGGACTACCAGAACAAAATCCTTGACGCGATAACGGCGGCTCTGACGCAGTGGAAGAATGACTGGAGACAGCAGCCATGATTTCTCGTCTCCAGCGCATTCTCTTCTGGGTGATGCTGCTTTCCGCCGTGGTGATGGCGGTGGTGCTGATCCGCATGCGAGAGCGCGCCCACGACCGTCTCATGATGGCCGCAGACAGCCTTCCATTGAGCGCACCATCGAGCGCGCCAACGGA
>Ga0210395_10000827_pt1 | contig 23827 bp, 18 predicted proteins | sample IncBWH4OmetaG_FD_150861 | JGI IMG/M metagenome (GOLD analysis project Ga0210395, IMG submission 150861) | Forest soil microbial communities from Barre Woods Harvard Forest LTER site, Petersham, Massachusetts, United States - Inc-BW-H-4-O ... | reverse complement strand
ATCCAGGTGAGCGGCGGAGCGCTGCACCTCGTCGCCCAGCGCGAGCCCACCGCCGGGCTCACGAAGAAGGGTGCGGCGGAGCAGTACGCCTGCCGGTCCGGGATGGTCACCACGTTCCCGGGCTTCCACTTCAAGTACGGCTTCGTGCAGGTGGTCGCCAAGGTTCCGATGAGCAAGGGGCTGTGGCCCGGCCTGTGGCTCGCGGCATCCAATCAGCAGTGGCCGCCGGAGATCGACCTTCTCGAGCACTGGGCCGCACAGCCCTACGGCAAGGTGTACCTGCATCCCACCGCGGGGCCGCGGGAGGGCGGCGTGGTCGCCATGCCCGGCATCGGGAACGGCTGGCACACCTTCACGATTGACTGGACGCAGTCGCAGGTGTCCTGGTACTACGACGGCACGCAGGTGCTCAGCACGACGCGAGGCATCCCGCAGCAGTCCATGTACTTCATCGCCAACCTGGCCGACACCGACACGTCCGCGGGTACCTGCTCGGGTCAGTTCGTCATCAAGTCGGTGAAGGTATGGCAGCCATGACGCGGTGGCTGGCGGCGGCGCTCGCAGTCGTCGCGCTGGTCTCGGCCGCCGCGCTCGGCGCCGGGCCAGGCGGCGCCGCTCCCGCGAAGGCAGCCGTGCTGACGGCGGCGGCCGCTCCGCCGGCCTCGGTCCCGAAGGGCTGGAAGCTGACCTTCAGCTCGAACTTCTCGGGCACCAAGCTGAACTCCAAGGTGTGGGCGACGTGCTTTTGGTGGGCCGCTCCCGGCGCCGGATGCACCAACTACGGCAACGGCACCGAGGACAAGGAGTGGTACCAGCCCTCCCAGGTCCAGTTGAGCGGCGGCGTCCTGCGCCTCGCCGCCCAGCACAAGGCGACGGCGGGACGCACCTCGAAGGGCAAGCCGCAGGTGTACTCGTGCCGGTCAGGGATGGTCACCACCGACCCCGGCTTCCGTTTCGAGTACGGCCTCGTGCAGGTCACCGCCCGCATTCCGTACAACACCGGGCTCTGGTCCGGCATCTGGCTCGCGGCCGCCAGCCACAAGTGGCCGCCGGAGACCGATCTCCTCGAGCACTGGAACTCCGAGCAGCAGGCCAAGGTGTACCTGCACCCGACGACGGGCGCCCGGCAGGGCGGCCCCGTCTTCACGCCGGGCAACCTCTCACAGGGCTGGCACACGCTCCGGCTCTACTGGACCAAGTCACTGCTGGCCTGGTACATCGACGGGGTGCCGGTGTTCACGACCACGACCCGCATCCCGCAGCAGGCCATGTACCTGATCATGAACCTGGCTGACATCAGCACGGCCGCCGGCTCGTGCAACGGAACGATGCTCGTGAAGTCCGTGAAGGTCTGGCAGCCCTGACGCTGATCCCTAGCTGAACCGCTCCCGGATGATGAACCGCGCGATGCGCAGCCCGTCCCGCACCACGTGCAGCTTGCTCACCCCGTGCAGCCGCGAGTGCTCGTGGCTCGGGATCTCCTGGATGAAGAGGCCGGCCTTAGCCGCGCGGACGTTCATCACGGTCTCAACCTCGAACCCGTCACAGTCAAGATCGAGCTTGGACAGGTGCCGCGCCCAGAAGGCGTTGTAGCCGTAGCAGAGGTCCGTGTACCGGGTACCGAAGAGCCTGTTGACCAGGGTGGCGAGGACCCAGTTGCCCAGCCGGCGGAAGGTCGTGATGTCGTCGCTCGCCCCGCCGCTCATGAACCGGGACCCCTTCGCGAAGTCGGCGCCCGCCATGAGCGCGGCGACGAACCTCGGGATCTCGTTACCGTCGGTCGACCCGTCGGCGTCCATCATCACGATGATCTCGCCCTGGCACGCCTCGAACCCGGCTTGGAGGGCATCACCCTTGCCGTTGCCCTGCTGCATGACGATCTTGACCGCGGGGTTCAGGTCCCGGGCGACCGCCACCGTGCCGTCCGTTGAGCGGCCGTCAACGAGCACGACCTCGTCGACCCAGTCCGGGATCGTGCGGAAGACATGCGAGAGATTGCGTGCCTCGTTCATGGTCGGCAGGACAACGCTGACGGTGGGCAGCACGGCGACCCGGCGTTCCCTGGCGTCGAGCGAGACAAGCCCCCCGCGTCCGGAAACGTCGCCCATCCGTCCTCCCGTCTGCGGTTGCCCCAGGAGACTCAGAATCTAACGGACAACTACAGGCGATTCTACCAACACGGCAATAAGTTTCCTCAAAAATCAGCACATTGGACCGGTTAGGTACGGCTCGTGATGATGACGTAGGGCTCGACGTCATGCTCGACCGCCCACCGGCGGACCCTGGACAGCGTGATGGACCGCACCTCCACGAGGCGGTGGAAGGCGGCTAGGTGGTTCGCCAGGCTCCGTCCCGGCCCGCCGAGCCTCGGGTACCACTCCGCCGTGGTGAACAGCCCGTCGGCGCCAGCGAGCACGTCGTGCCGGTTGCGCGCCCAGTTCTTCGGGTTCGGGCTCTTGCCCAGCCCCTTCTCGTAGGCGATGTCCTCGACCTCCTGCTGCTGCCGGACGTGCGGAGCCGGGAGCGGCGGCCAGGAGAGGTGATCGCCGAAATAGGCGATGAGCGCTTCCTGCTTGGCGGGCGACAGATAGAGCACCGGCCCCATCACCGGCTGTGTCATCATCCCGGGACCGCGCTGCGAGTCTCGCCGCGACGGCTCCTTCGCGTTCAGGATCAGCAGCCGGAACGCTTCGCTCCTGCCAATGGCGCGCGGCCCGCGCGGCACGACGGGGATCCAGACCGCGACGTCCTCGCCGGACATCGGCATCGCCGTGCCGGGGCGCAGCGGCACGGCGGAAAGCCCGTACTGCTGGACCCGCAGGGTGTTCGTCCGGCCGCTGTTGCGGATCATCCAGTACCCGGACCGCGGATCTAGGTACACCGTGACCGGTTCCGTCGCCATGCCCTCGGCCCGGGGCGCCCGCAGGAACCGCTCCTCGGCCGAGTCGTGTCCACCCTCGGCGGAGACGTGCAAGACGCAGTTGAGCGGCACAATCTTCATCGGCTGCCCGGCATCCGCCCCCATGGGACGGCTAGTCCCGTCCTGGTCGACCTCGTACAGCCAAGCGCGCAGAACGACAGGTGCGGTGGGATCAGCGCCGCGTGCTGGCCCACTCGATCCGTAAGGTGGCGTGGACATCCAGTCTCCTTGAGAGATCGGCGTCGCGCGTTCGACGGACGTTCCCCAGTAAATGCATTGCCATTAGTACATATCCGATATGCGCTAACCCGTCATCATGACAGTTCCGTGCGGTTTGCGACAGGCTAGCGCCCTCTTTCGGATTGCGCGCCGTCCTCTTCCCGATCGTGACCCCGCTCGCGGGCACAATCGCGCACAACCCTATTGAACGACGCGCTCCGTACAGGAGGATAGAGGTCATGCGCTTCGTCCACGACACCCTGCCGCAACGGGTCTGCTTCGGCTCCGGCGCGGCGGCGGCCAACCTGAGCGCCGAGATCGAGAACCTCGGTGCCCGAAATGTGATGCTGATCGCGGCTAAGCCCGAGACGCACCTGGCCGAGACCATCGTCACCGGCATCCCAGTGGCGATCCGCCACGACGACGTGGTCATGCACGTCCCGGTTGAGGTGGCGGAGCGCGCCCGCGAGGTCGCGGCGGAAAGCAAGGCGGACGCTCTGGTCAGCGTCGGGGGCGGCTCGACCACCGGCCTGGCGAAGGCGATCGCGCTGACCACCGGCCTGCCGATCGTCGCCGTACCCACGACCTACGCCGGGTCCGAGGCCACCCCAGTGTGGGGACTGACCGAAGGGGCGAAGAAGACGACCGGCATCGACCTCAGGGTGCTGCCGAAGGTCATCGTCTACGACGCCGCCCTGACCACCTCGCTGCCCGTGGACATGTCGGTGGCCTCGGGCCTGAACGCCCTCGCGCACTGCGTCGACTCGATGTGGGCGCCGAACGCGGACCCGATCAACGCCGCCTTCGCGGTCGAGGGCATCCGCTCGCTCCACACCGGCCTGCCGAAGGTCGCCGCCGACCCGGAGGACCTCGAGGGCCGCGAGCACGCGCTGTATGCCGCCTACTTGTCAGCGGCCTCGTTCGCGTCGGCCGGCTCGGGCCTGCACCACAAGATCTGCCACGTGCTGGGCGGCATGTACAACCTGCCGCACGCCCAGACGCACGCCACCGTGCTCCCGTATGTGCTGGCGTTCAACGCCCCGGCCGCACCGGAAGCCGAAGAGCGGATCGCCGCGGCCTTCGGCACCTGGACGGCGATCGACGGCCTGGTCGCGCTCAAGGACGAACTGAACGCCCCGCGTGCCCTCGCGGACTACGGCTTCACCGAGGACTCGATCACCCAGGCGGCCGAGGCGATCCTCCCGTCGGTCCCCCCGTCGAACCCCCGCCCGGTGACGGCCGAGGACCTCCGCACCCTGCTCCGCGCCGCCTGGGCAGGCACCGACCCGCGGGCGGCCTTCTGAACACCTGCGTGGCGGGAAAGTAAGGGACCGGTGCAGGCAAGGCGACAGACTGCCACTAATCTAATCAAACCTGGCCTGGAGTCGACCCTTTCACCACCCTTATCTGGGAGAGCATGTGCGCTTCCGTGCACCCTTGGTCGCGGCCACTTTGATCGCCGGTACCACTCTGGCAGTACTGCCCGCGGCGCTCTCAAGCGCGGCACGGGCCCAAGAGATCCCGGACCCAGCCGACACTATTGCCGCGTTGCCTCTCACCAGCTACTTCGAGATGGCGGTGGACAGCACGAATGACCACCTCTTCTTCAGCCAGGGCAGCGCGAGCGAGAACTCCATCCTGGTGACCAACTTCTCGGGCAGCACAGTTGCCACGATCAGCGGGCAGACCGGGGTTAACGGGGTCACGCTGTCCCCCGACGGGTCCACGCTGTACGCCGCGCTCGGCGGGGCGGACGCGGTCAGCGCCATCAGCACGTCGACACTGCAGCAGACCGAGCTGTACCCGCTCCCGGCTGGCGACACCCCCTACTTCGTCGCCGTGCAGAGCGGCAAGCTCTGGGTGAGCTACCAGACCGGAACCGCCGGACAAGCGGCCATCGGCGACTTCGACCTGTCCGCGGCGGACCCGTCCTTCGAGACGCAAGTCCCCATGGACGGCTGGAGCTCTGCACCGATAATCGCCGCCGACCCGTCTGGCTCCGGCAACGTACTCGTGGCCACCGACGGGAAGGACCCGTCCACGGCCGCGAGCTATGACACGTCACCGGACCCCGTGACCGTGCGCGCGCAGAAGTCGCTAACCAGCGGGAGCGGCTATTGCCCCAGTGTGGATGACCTGGCGGCGCCCAGTTCATCGCGACCTGCGATGACTCCGACGAGGTGTTCAGCACGACCACCCTCAGCGATCAGGGCTCTTACCCGACAGCAAGCCTCGCCGACGGCGTCGCCATCGCCTCCGGCACTGGAGTGGTCGCCGCCAGCGTCGACTACGGTCCTATCTTCGTCTATGCACAGGGCGGCGGCCTGCCGGAAAGCGAGTTCACCGGCCCTTCTGTCGGCGCCCAGCTCGTCCCTCGCGGCCTCGGGATTGCTCCGGACGGCGAGACGGTCTTCGCGGTCACGGAGGACAGCAGCGGCTACACCCTGAACGGCTATGACAACGGGGTGCTGCTTTCTCTCAACGGTCCCCTCACCGCCGACGCGGGGCAGCCCGTCACCGTGAACGGCACATTGATCATCGGAGGCGGCGCCGCACCCGCCGGGGCGACCATCACCATTTCCAGGAGCGGCCCCGGCACAGCTCTTACCGCATCAGCCACTACTGGTGCCGGCGGTGTGTTCTCGATCACGGACACGCCACCCGGCAGCGGCCAGTTCGTCTACTTGGCCAACTACGCCTCTCAGCCCGAGGTCTTCTCGGCCGTCAGTTACCTAACGGTTTCGCTCCGGTCCGCCACGCTCACTCTGGCGGCGACGCCCGCCGACGCCAGCTACGCGGCAACCCTGCATGTCACAGCCCACCTCGGCACCACCCACAGCAAACGGGACGTGAGTATCTATGCCGAGCCCGTCGGCGGCAAGACCAAGACCTTGCTCGGAACGTGGCCGGTCAACTCCTCCGGGAACCTGACCATCAGCTACAAGGCAACCCACAGCACCACGTTCACGGCGGCGTTTACAGGCGACACCTGGTACGCGGCGAAGAGCGTGAGCGTCACGGACAACGTCCACGCGAGCGTCGCCGCGAAGATCACCGGCTACTACGGCAGCAAGAAGGCGGGACCAACCGTCTACCGCCTCTATCACCACACCGCTCACCTCAACGTGGCCGCCTCCGTAGCGCCTGGCAAGGCCGGCGAATGCGTGAAAGTTGAGGTGCAGGAGTTCTACAAGGGCGCCTGGCACGCGAGTTCGCTGAGCGGCTGTCATGCCCTCTCCAAGTCTAGCGGGTACGCCGGGTACCTCACCTTGACCCGCGACGCGCGGAATTACCCCTACCGGGTGCGGATCGACTACGTCACCGGGAAGGACACCAGCAACCTGGGCACCGACAGCTCCTGGCTGTACTTCGTGGCGGAAAAGTAGCGCGGTCAAGGGTACTGATCCTGCCAATATGCGAACGCTCACTTAAGCGTGCGCGGCCTTTGCCGGAGTGCCAGTGCTGGCCTCGTAGATCACGTAGGCCGAGCTACGGAAAACAAGAACGTAGTTCTTCTTTAGCAGGGGGGAGCCATGCAATGCTCCGTAGACTTCGTCCGGGGGCTCGGCAGGATTCGGTAGTCGCATCACAATGACCTTGACCCCGAAAGCTAGTGGATCGTGCAGCACGCTGACCCACTGGTTTCGCCCCGACTCCTTCGTGCCGTCATAGATAGTGCGGTCGATGACGGGGAAGTCGACGCGCTCGTTCTGGACGATATCTATCAAGACCAGTCCATTGGTCTTTTCGAGGAAGTCCGCCGCCTGAATCTGGTAGCGCTGGGCGTACAGGTCCTGGCCAGCCTCCGTCGCCAGCACGACCTGGTGCTGGCGGAACGCCTGCGCAGACAGGCCGCTTACTCCGAGAATCACGAGGATAGCGACCGCGGTCATGGACCATCGCGGCATCTTAGCGATCAGGTATCCGGTCAAGATCGCGATCGGTATCGCGACGATAAGGCCGAATCGGTAATTCAGCAGACCAGACTGACCTGACATGCTTATCGGCTCGTCACCCGCCTCAAGCGTGTAAACGTAGAAGGGGACCACGCTGATCAGGGCGAGCACCGGAAGTGACCGGGCAGAGAACCGCTCTGCCAAAATGAATACCACAAGTCCAATCGCGCCGAGCGCCAGCACCACGAGGCCTAGATCCGAGGCGAGCATCGTGTAGTAGCCCTTGAGCGTTAGTGGCCAGTTGCCAATATTAATGGCGTGGTTGCGCTTCTCGGTCATCTGCGCGGCACTGGACTGTGGGCCGTTCTCGAAGTTAAGCGGGTTCTTAAATATCAGGTAGTTATAGATAATCCATCCGACAGCTGAAATTCCTACTCCAAATAGGGAGAAAACAAGTGCCAGCCCTCGGATGTCGCGCCAGGAATAACGAAATCGCCAGCCCATCAGCCCGACGCAGATCACGTAGGCAACGGCGAGAAACCAACCCTCGTAACGGCAGAGCATGGCCAGCAGCGAGGCGATGCTAGCCGTGAGGACTCTCGTCGGATCCCGAGTCTCGCCCCACTTGACTAGGTAGTAGACCGCGCCGGTCGTAAACGCGTAGAAGGGTAGCTCATCCATAGACGTACTCTGGTGGTAAAGGACGTTCACATTGACGGCGAATACCAGGGCACCCGCGACCGCTGGCCACTTACGGTCGCCCGAGTAGACACGGATCGTCCGGTACAGCAGGACTGTGACCGCAACGTAGCTCGCCATGGAGACTACGCTGCCAGACAAGCCGGTCGAATAGAGTGTGTAATTCCAGCTGAACAGCGCCTGCAACACCTGAGGTAGCGGCAGCCATACACCGCCCAATTGAGCGATGCCGGGCGACGTACCGACGATAAAGCGACGGCTGAGCTCCAGGTGGGAGAAGGAGTCTTGGTATCCGAGGATGAGGTGATGCTCAAAGTAATAGGCCGTCGAAGCGATGGAGAGCGCAGCAGCGATGATGCCGACCGCCAGTTGCCAACGGTCGTAAGGTTCTCCGATCCGGAGCATCTCAGTCTCCGGTTCGGTGCGGTTGAAGCCCTTCGGCTCGATGCAGCTTTGAGGGAGTTCGCGCACGTTAGGACCAGCCCGACGCGAAGCATGACTTGATGACAGCGTCGCTTCGGCCAATGAACGACCCAGGTGCGTACTTCGCTGTGACTGCGGGCTCAGACGGCCGGTCGGTGCTGTTAACCGAGTAGAAGTAGATGCCGGCCATGTGCTCGGCCTTGGCCGCGTCGCACGCAGAGGCGAACCACTTCCGCTGTATCTGGAGGTCCAGTGGGGTGCCGCTAGGCTTCGCGGCAGCCGGCTCGGTGTAGGAACCAGCAACTGCAGCGATAGCCACCTCCTGAAGCACGGTCTTTGAGACCACCGAAGGCGGTTGGTTGTGTAGCCAGGTGATCCATGCGGCCGTAAGTTGCGCCACCGTCGCGTTGTCCCCGAGACCGAGTTCAGGGTAGGCGTCCACGGGCGGGTCAGGTACGGGATCATATGACGGATCCTGCTGCCAGCGCCCGTAATTAACGGCATATACCTGCTTTCCCCTAAAAATCTGGGCGACCGTGTTCTCAAATATCGTCCAGTGAGATTCATCCGGAGCCAGCGAGTCAAGCTCTGTACCGATGTTGAACGCATTGGCCCTATTGCTTTGCGCCGCCAGCAGGTACGGCTTCAGGAAGGCATAATAGTTCGCAAACCAGGTCGTAAGGTTTGGTGGCTGGATACTGCCGCGCCAGTTGTTGCCGACGATCTTGATGTTGTCCTCGTTCAGCAAGGGACGGACGAGGACACGAAGGCCATGCTCCCGCGCGACCTTTATGATCATACCAATTGTCGCCGGGGTTGGCGTGCTCCCGGGGACGCCATAGACCCGGGTCGGATATACGCCATCGGTGTAGAAGAAGAAGTTTATGCCCACGCTATTGGCTCCCAGGCCGACAACGTAGTTGAAGATCCTGTTGGCGTCGGCTTCCTCGTCAGCTTCCGGCCCAGTGGAATTCCAGAAGACCTGTATGCCAAGGCTCGCCTTGATGGCGGCGGTGTTGGGCTGAACATGGAGGATCGGCATGCCGCCGATCTCGGCACTCGATTTGGCACCGCCTCCGGTAATGGCTGCAGGCGAGGCTGGCCGCAGCGCGGTCCAGTCATTCCCCGGCGGAACGCTCGGGCCGAGTGCTGTCCCGGAACAGCCGCACAAGGTCGCGGTCGCCAAGGCAGCCGCGATGAAGGCGGGAGCCCGCCTCCTGATCTTGATCACCATTGCTCGCGCTTCACTCGGTCTCGGCGCCATGACGGATCGGGGTCCCACTGCCGGTCGGTTGCCCGCATTTGCATTTCCGGGCGTCCGCGGCTCTCCACACCCCTAGTCGGGATTCCCCGGTGGAGGGTCATGCTACCCTCCACCGGTTCCTCCGCGTGACCGTGCGGGGTCTTGTGCCATGTGCGCTTTCCGGCAAGCATCTCGAAGGTCGCAATATAAGTGGAACGGCTCATCCACAGCCACATGAACTGGGCGAGCAGCATGTACCGCAAGAGGCCGAAACGCCCCCTAGAGTTGCCCGCCTCTTTCATGCAGGTCTGGATAAGTTCATGAAGCACCGTGAAATTGCCAACCACCATAACCGCGATGGCGGGATAGTAGATGGCAGTCGGGAAGAGCGAATCAATGGATGCCGCCCGCGTCACGAAGTAAGCGATCGTCAGCAGCATTGATAGCGGGTTCAGGATGAAAGCCATCGGCACCCCGAGCATCAGCAGGTTGAAGCAGAGCCACCGGATGGGGCCCAACCGCCGCATCGCGCGCACCGGGTGGCGGGTGTGCACTAGCCCGGTTTGCAGGTAGCCGGCCTTCCAGCGGCGCTGCTGCTTGTCCACCACGCCCAGACTGACCGGTGCCTCCTCCATGGTCATCGAACGCAGCAGTTCTACCCGGTAGCCACCAACCGCGAGGCGGACACCGAGGTCCGCGTCCTCAGTGAGGTTGTTCGGGTCCCAGACCTCACCGCCCGACTGCAACGCGACATCCAGCAGAGCGTCCACCCGGAAGTGATTGGAGGTCCCCCCGAGCGGGACCGGCAGGCCGAGTCGCGCGAGGCCGGGCAGAAACCGGGTGAAGTGGATCTTGTAGCCGATCCAGTACAGGGCGGTCACCCAGTTGGTATCGTCGTTCCAGAACGCCAGTTCCGCCTGCAGGCAGGCGAGTTCGGGCGGCGCGGCACGGAAGGTGCCAACCGCCTTGAGCAACTGGTCCGCCTCCGGGCGGTCCTCCGCGTCGTAGATTGTGACGAACTCGCAGCCCTCCCGGAGCACGACGTCCATCGCCACATTCAGTGCATTCGGCTTCGTCTTGGGGCCACCCGGCGGGATCACCAGGACCCGAATGTGGTCGCCGGGTGTACTGCAGCGCGGGCCGGACACGAATGGAATGCGTAGCCTGCGCGCCTCCTCGAGCGTCTCATGATCATCTTGCTCAATGAGGATCAGGACGCATAGCCTCCGCCGCGGGTATCTCAGCTTGTCCACCCGGCTCACGAGATGGCCAAGCACGTTGGCCTCCTTGTGTACGGGCAGCAGTACTGCATAAGGCGGCAAGCTGGGTGTGCCTGGCGCCATCCGGATCAGGGGAGGCGGACGATAGCGATTCCCGGCAACGGTAATCACGAGCTTGAGCACGGCGGTCGCGACGTAGAACGCGATGCACACGCCGACTAGGGCAATGCCGGTCAGCTTCGGCCGCGAGTAGAGGCCAGCCGCGATCACACACGAGACCAGCACGATCATGATGCGCTGGCCCAGGCTGAACAGGACCGAGGCGTTCGGGGTTGCCTTATGCCGGCCCCGTCGCCGGGGTGGTGGTGTACCTGCTGGCCGCTGCCGCTGGCTGAATGACTGACGCTCGTCCCACCGCGGCTTCTCGTACCCCCATCCTGGCATCTCCTCGGCGCGCCGGAACGTCCTAGGCGAAGGCGGCACGCGATCGTAGTCATTCCATACGGGCGGACTGTATCGCGACCCGGGGGCGACCGGTCGACCTCGTTCGACGGGTACCCCGGGCCTGCCTCCGAGCCGCGGCATGTCGCCAGCCGTTGCACGCAGAGGTTCGCGCTCTCGGGGTCTCTGCCCATCACGCTGAGCGTACGGATGCGCCAATCGCTCTCCAGGGACTCGGGACGACGCGCGACCCCTCCCGGTCGCATTCGTATCTTAGAGTAAGTTTCCAAGGCATGTTTAGATCTGACAAGTTATGATAGATTGTGGTTTATGCGCTATCTTGTCCGGAACCGTCACCGCAGGCATCCAAGCCTCGGTCCGCCAGCCGCTCCCCGTCTGAACGCCGGGGTGACCCGCTGCCGCCATATACAGTTGCGAGTCACCCCGGTTCGTTCGGGAAAACCTGATAAACGATCCCGCTACTTGATGGTGACCTTGGTCCAGGACTTGCCGTCGTTCACGGTCTTCATCAGGCCGAGGGTATAGGCCATGTCCGGGATGGCGCCGCTGAAGTGGATCACGTAACCGGTGGTGCCGTTAACGTAGGCCAGGTCGCGGAAGTCCAGGCCGCCGTCGTAGTAGGTGATCGTGCGCCAGGACTTGCCGGTGTTGACCGACTGGTAGAAGTAGCTGGCGCCGCTGGTGGCGGTCATCGTGATGTCCTGGGGCTTACCCGTCGGCATCGCGAGCTGTACCACCTGGCCGGCGATCGGCGGCTTGCCGCTGACCGCGTGGAAGGACTTCCCGCCGTTGCCGGACACGAACACTTCCTTGTAGCTGAGGCCGGGCTGCGGGTCGCCCTGGTTGGAGCAGGCCACCCCGACGGAGGCCGGCGAGGCCGCCGCCACCGCACTGGGCGACGGGTAGGCCGCCGGGCAGCTGAACGACAGCTTGGACCAGGTCTTGCCGCTGTTCGTGCTCGTCCAGAGGTTGGGCGCCCAGCCGGCCCAGACGGAGTGACCGGACACGGTCAGCGCGCTCACCGGGGCCACCTTGGCTACCAGGGACCACTTGCCGCTGCCCACGGCGCTTTCGTAGAGCTTGGCCGCGAGGATGCCGCCGTCCGGCTGCGTCACCGAGGCGAAGACCTTGCCGTCCGCGGCCGCCAGCGCGATGACGTCGCCGGGGAGGCTGACCTTCTGCCACTTGGCTCCGCCGTTGGTGGTCGCCCACAGCCCGGGGCCGTAGAGCCAGCCGTCACTCGCGTTCTCGAACCGCACGGTGCTCACCGCGGTCTTGGGAGTCTGCGTGAAGAGCGGCACCAGGGACACGGCTGGCGCGGGTACCTTGGTCCAGGTCTTGCCGCCGTTGGTGGTCTTCTCGAGCAGCGCCTTACAGGGCAGCAGGCTGCAGCCCCGCGCGCCGAGTGCGTACCCGGTCGTCGCCGAGACGAAGCTCGCCGAGTCCGCCTCGAACCCGGGCGGAGGCGGCGGGCTGCCGCTTGCGGACTGTGCCATGGCGCTGCTCACGCCAATTCCCGCCCCGGCCGCGAGAAGCACCGCCGAAACGGCCGCGAGCCCGACCGCTCGCCCCAATCTGATTCTCATAGATCTCGCCTTCTTGAGTTGTTGCCGCACACCACCGAGGGTGCTGACACCAAGACGACGGAACAGAACGGATGGTTGCAGAGATAACGGCCGCTAACGTGATTGCCGACCGGGGGTTGGTGTACGTTTACGGTGCGAACTTCGAGACTGTGGGGTTACGTCCGGTTGTGGCTGGCTTTGCTCTTTTCCTGCTCCGGCGGCTGCTCGGGATCGTCGTCCTGATCTGGGTCGTGACCCTGGCCGCCTTCGCGTTGTTCCGGCTCGGCGTGCCAAGCCAGCTTGCGGACAGGCAGATCAACGCGCAGCTTGGCCCGGGCGAGACAGCATCCTGGCAGTACGCGCACTACCTGCTGCGGTTGCTGCACGGTGACTTCGGCCAGTCGCTGACCATCGGGCTGCCGGTCAGCACCGTGCTGTGGCGAGCGCTGCCGCCGACCTTGTCACTGCTGATCGGCGGAATGCTGCTGTGGCTGACGGTCGGGGTGATCGCGGGCATGATCAGCGCGCTGCGGGCCGGGTCGGCGGTGGACAAGATCGTGACCGGTGCAACGATGACGGTCGCGATAGTGCCGACATTCCTGATAGGCCTGTTGCTGCTCGCGCTCTTCACCTACATCGCCCGGACGGGATTCTTGTGGATGCAGCCGGGGTACGTGCCGCTCACCCAGGACCCAGGAGCATGGCTGGGCCGGATGGTACTGCCCTGGATCGCGCTGGCCGCCACGCAGGCAGGCCTGACCGCCCGGCTCACGCGGACCTCCGTGCTTGAGGTCCTCAGCGAGGACTACGTCAGAACAGCGCGCGCGAAGGGGCTATCACGGCGGCGGGTCATCTGGTGCCACGTGCTGCGACCTTCGCTCGTTCCCCTGATACACAGCGTCAGCGTTGGCCTCGGCACGCTGCTCGGGTCCGCGGTGATAATCGACCAGATATTCACGCTCGGCGGCGTCGGCCAGACGTTCCTGCTGGCGGCCCAGGCCGACGACCTCATGGTCGTCATGGGGACCGTGCTCATCACGGTGATCCTGGTCTCGCTTGCCAACCTCATCGCCGATATCTGCCAGGCGCTACTCGATCCGCGCTCGGCGCCGGCGATCGCTAGAACTTTACGGTGTCTACTAAGTGTCGGTTCCAGGGCCTGGCCTGCGGCTGCACCGTGCCGTGCTAGCCAGCGGCGGCCGGTGCTCTCTACGTCGACACGTTGAAGCGGTCGGGGCACTCTGAGGGCATCTGAGCCACCGGAACGGCAGGACGAGGCAGAAGGCGGGACCGAGGCGGACGAAAGTGCCTGGTAGTGGGGGTTTAGGGGTGGAGCCGCCTATCGGAATCGAACCGATGACCTACGCATTACGAGTGCGTCGCTCTGACCGACTGAGCTAAGGCGGCGTGCCGTCCTGGCGGACCGCTACGACAGTCTACAGGTTCCATAGGGTGCGTTGGCTCGTGCGCGACGGACAGGGGACAATCGGGCGGGTGAGGTTGAGCCAGGAGCAGGCGAGGGCGCGGTTCGGCGCCGCCAGGGTGGCGCGGCTGGCCACGACTGGGCTGGACGGTCAGCCGCATCTGGTGCCGGTGACGTTCGCGGTCGACGGAGACCTGATCTACACGGCGGTGGACCACAAGCCGAAGACGACGGTCAACCTGCGCCGACTGCGCAATATCCTCCAGAACCCTCGGGTGGCCCTGCTCGCGGATCACTATGCCGAGAACTGGGACGCGCTGTGGTGGGTCCGCGTTGACGGCTCAGCGAGCATCGTCGAGCACGGTCAGGTGGCACAGCATCCGATCGACATGCTCGCAACCCGCTACGAGCAGTACCGCCAGACCCGGCCAGGCGGCCCGGTCATCGTCATCCAAGCCGACGGGTGGACCGGCTGGTCAGCCGCCAGGCGATAGTCTCTACGGATTTGATCGTGCCTGTGGTTGCCAGCGTCGAGCCAAGGTACTAGCCCTCGGAACGCCAGCGGCGGTAGAGCTGGGTAAGGTCAGTGCGCATCTCCGGTGACAGGTCTTCCGGAGTTATCCGGCCAGCCAGCCGGATCGTCTCGCGGATCTGGGCCAGGTATTCGGTGCAGTGCGGGCAGCCTGCGAGGTGCGTCTCGAATCGGGCTCGGTCCGTCGCGGACAGCGCACCCTCCAGGTAGTCGGTCACCATCTCCACGACCTGCTGGCAGACGAGGGGCTGCGACTGCCGGCCGAAGAACCGCAACTTCATCGCGCCTCACCTCCAGACAAATCATCAATCGAGCCGCGGAGTGAGTTCTCGAGCGCCTGCCGGAGCTTGGCCCGGCCGCGGTGCAGGAGCACCCGCTGGTTGCCCTCGCTGACGGCCAGCACCTCGCATACTTCCGCGCTGGTCAGATCCTCCACGTCGCGCAGCAGCACGACCTCGCGCTGCCGTGCGGGCAGCCCGTCGATCGCGGTCCGCAGCAGGTGCCGCAGCTTTTCCGCGTCCACCCGGGACTCGGCCTCCTCGATCCACAGCTCGGGAGGTTCCGCCCACTCGCCGGACGGTCCGAAGCGGGACGCGTCCACAACGGGTCCCGCATCCGCGACGGGAACGGACCGTGCCTCCCGCGCCCCGGTCGTGCGCGCCCGGTTGACGAGAATGCTGAACAGCCAGGTCTTCAGCGTCGACCGGCCCTCGAACGCGCCGAGTCCGCGAAGCATCGCCAGCCAGGTGTCCTGTACGACCTCCTCGGCGACCGCGCGGCTCCGCACGAACGATAGCGCGAGCCGGATCATGGATCCGTAGTAGCGGTCAACGAGTGTGCTGAACGCCTGCTCATCGCCTGAGCGCAGGCCTCGAAGCAGCCACTCGTCCGACCCGTCGGGTTCCATCGTTGGCAGCGTACAGCTAAACGCGGAGGCCGGCCGTGGCGGCTCCGTCACGGTTTCCGCACGGCCGGCCTCGCGCATCGCGCACTCCTTGGTACAACGGTCAGGCCGCCGCGATACCCTCGCCGCCGGCGCCACCCGGCACGGTCACCGATCCCAGCGAGGTCAGCGAGCCGCCCGCGCCCACCGCGAACTCATCGACGTTCCCTGCAGCGCCCGTCCGCACGTACAGGAAGCGCCCGTGTGCCGCGGAGGCGGCGTCGACGGTGCCGCCGTCGGTGGATGTGTTCCCGAGCGCGGTCAGCGCCCCGCCGTGCCCGACGGTGTAACCCGAGACCGACGCGCTGCCCGCGTTGGAGGTGTAGAAGTACCGCCCCGCACGCACCACCCAGCAAGTGGCGGCCTGCCCGGTGTCGGCGACGGACAGCTGCGTGAGCACACCGGAAGACGACAGGCCGAACGTCGCGATGGCGCTCGGTCCCGCTTCCGCCAGCACCACGTGCCCGGCCCGGTCGAAGGTGACGGCGAACGGCACGTCGCCGGGCAGGGCATTCACCGTCGGCGTCGCCGACAGGGTGCCGTCGGGCCCGACCGCGAACACGTCGACGTCGTTCCCGGTCGCCTTCGTGGTGACCAGCAACGCCCGCCCGTCGGGGGTGAACGCGACCTGTCCCGGCGTCGCGGTGAACACGGACGTCGCGGTGGTGCCGAGGCCAAGCGCCCGGAAGGACCCGGGGAGCGGCGCGAGCTGGTCTCCGTCGATCCGGTATCCGTAGACCGAGCCGCCGCCGAGGGCGTTCAGAACGAAGACGTGATCCCCGTGCACGGTCACGCTGACCGGGAAGGCTCCGCCGGACGAGATCACCTGGCTGAGCGAGAGCCGGTCACCGTAGACCCTAAATACCGCGACGCTGTCGCTGCCGGGGTTGACCGCGAACAGCAGGCCGTGGGCCTTGTCGTAGGCGAGCGCCCCCTGCGAGGCGGTGTGGTCCACGACGGAGGTGGGAAGCACCCCGCCGAGACCCTCAGTGGAGTAGTTGCCGGCCTGCGTCAGCGTGCCGTCGGCGGCCCGGTGGTAGGCGATGACCGCGTTGCCACCGGGGTTGTCGGTCATGGCGAACACGACGCCGTCTGCCTGGTGCCAGTGCGGTGACGCGGGCGCCTTCGGCGCGGCGGGCTTGGTGGCCGCGAACGCGGCGGGCCCGGTAAACGCCGCGGCCGCGAGCGCTGCCACCGCCGCGGCGGGGACGATACGTCTGAGTGCCTTCACGAGGTTTCCCTCCCTGGGATTGACCTGACTGGAACGCAGCTGCGACCATTCAGTCCCCCGGGAGGGCGGAACGTTACGCTTCGGCCCGGTGGGTGGACTCGTACGCCTTGCGGGAACCGCAGACGCTGGCGACCGAGCAGTGGCAGGTGCTGCCGTCAGCGGCCAGCTTGACGACGACACTCTCGGCGGGAACGTTGTGCCCGATGACGGTGCCCGGCCCGTCCGGCGTGTCGACCTGCGTCCCTGACTTGGGCGCGTCCTTCTTGAATTCCTGGTACAGCGGGTGCTCGTACTTCAGGCAGCACATCAGGCGGCCGCAGGCGCCGGCGATGCGCATCGGATTGACCGGCAGGTCCTGGTCCTTGGCCATCCGGACGGAAACCGGCTCGAAGTCCTTGAGGAACGTCGCACAGCACAGGTCTCTGCCGCAGGGGCCGATGCCGCCTTGCAGCCGGGCCTCGTCGCGCGGGCCGATCTGCTGTAGTTCAACCCTGGCACGCAGCCGCGTGGCCAGGTCGCGGACCAGGGCCCGGAAGTCGACCCGGTGCGGTGCGCTGAAGTAAACGGTGAACACGTTCGTGTCAGACAGGTAATCGACCGCGACGACCTTCATCGGGAGCTCGTGCTGGCGGATGAGGCGTCGCGCGGCCAGCCGTCCCTCGGCCCGCCGCCGCCGGTTGGTCTCATCTCTGACGAGGTCTTCTTCGGTGGCGAGCCCGGCGCAGACCGGCAGGTCGTCGAGGTCTTCTGGCATCCACTGCGGCGCCCAGACGCATTCGGCGACCTCGGGGCCTCCGTCGGTGGGCACCAGCACCTTGTCGCCGATCCTGGGCTCATGACTGCCGGGGTTGAGGTAATAGAGCCGTCCGTACCGTTCGAAGCTCACCGCCATCATCATGCCCATTGGGCCAGCCTAAGCCGCGGCCTGCCACAATCAACATGTCATCGGGCAACAAGTCATTGGGGCATTGGGCGACGATGTCCTCAGCCGCGGGCGAGTGAGATAGTCATCTCCTCGACCGCGAGCAGCGGCGCGACGCTGAGGGTCAGCCGTTCCCGGCAGAGCATGACCGCCTCGATGCGGCGCAGCGTCGCCTCGGGAGTCGAGTCCGCGGCAAGCCGCCTCAAGTCGGCCAGCCGGTCGGCGTTGGCGAGTTCCACGCCCGCGCCGAGCTGGATCATCAGTACGTCCCGGTAGAACGCCGCCAGCTCGAGCAGCGCGCCGTCCAGGGTGTCCCGCTTGACCCGGGTGGCCCGCGACTTCTGCCGATCCTCCAGGTCCTTCATCGCCCCGGCCAGGCCGCGCATGGCCTTGGCGATGCCCTTGCCCGTCGAGCCCTCGCCATACGCCATGCGCAGCGCGTCTCGCTCCGGCTCGTCCTGTTGCTCGGTGACCGTCTTGGCCTCGTCCTCGGCGCTCTTCACCAGCGCCGCCGCGGCCGCCAGGGCCGGGCCGAGCGAGGTTGACCGCACCGGCACGGTGAGCACCGCCTCGCGCCGGGCCGCGGCGGCCGGGTCGAGCGCGAGCCGCCGAGCGCGGCCGATGTGCCCTTGCGCGGCGCGCGCGGCGGCGAGCGCCTTCTCGTACTCGATCCCGTCTCGCTCCGCGAGGGCACTGGCGACCGCTTCCGACGGCGGCACCCGCAGCGTCACCAGCCGGCAGCGGGACCTGATCGTGGTCACCAGGTCCTCGGCGCTCGGCGCGCAAAGCAGCCAGACGGTCCGCGGGGCGGGCTCTTCTATGGCCTTGAGCAGCGCGTTCGCGGCGGCTTCAGTACACCGGTCGGCGTCTTCGAAGAGCACCACGAGCCAGCGCCCGGCGGCCGGCGCGCCAGCCGCCCGCAGCACCAGGTCCCTGGTCTGCCGCACACCGTAGGACAATCCCTCAGGGCGGACCAGGAGCAGGTCAGCGTGCGTTCCCGCCCGCACCTGGCGGCACGACACGCACTCACCGCAACCGCCGAACTCGCACTGCAGCGCGGCCGCGAACGCGCGAGCGGCGACCGACCGCCCGGAGCCGGGCGGGCCGGTGAACAGCCAGGCGTGGGTCATACTGCTGCGCGAAGCTCGCTTCGCGGCGGGGGGTTGAAGGGGGGTCGTCCCCCCTAGGGCAAGCAGAGCCCCCGCGACGGCGTCCTGCAGCTGGGCGGCCACCGCCTCCTGCCCGGCGAGCTCGTCGAAGACTGTCACCGGGAGTCCGTGACCTGGTCGGGGAAGGGGGGAAACGGATCAGGGATCGCGGGGAAGGATCCGGTGGCCGCTTCCGCGGCGCGCGGCACTGGGTCGGGCAGCAGTTCCCTGATCCGGTCCCTGATCGCCTGGCTGACCTCTTCGGCCGGCGACGTCGCGTCGACTACTAGGTAGCGGTCCGGAGCGGCCGCGGCGAGCGCCAGGAACCCGGCCCGCACCCGCCGGTGGAACTCGAGCGGCTCGGCTTCGAGCCGGTCGGCCGAGCGGGTCCGCCGGTGCAGCCCGTACGCGGGCTCCATGTCGAGCAGGATCGTCAGGTCGGGCAGCAGCCCGTCGGTCGCCCAGCTGTTGAGCCGCGCGATGTCCGCGGTCGGCAGCCCCCGCCCGGCGCCCTGATAGGCGAGCGAGGAGTCGATGTACCTGTCGGTGATCACCACGGCGCCCTTGGCGAGCGCCGGCTCGACCACCGATGACACGTGCTCCGCACGGTCGGCGGCGTACAGCAGCGCCTCACAGTGCGGCGACATGCCGGTCGACGAGGTGTCGAGCAGCAACGCCCGCAGCCGCATCCCGATCTTGGTCGCGCCCGGCTCGTACGTTGTCACTACGTCGTAGCCCTGCTCGCGCAGCCAGATCGCGATCATCCGGGCCTGCGTGGTCTTGCCGGCCCCCTCACCGCCCTCGAACGCGATGAACAGGCCGGACGCCGCGTGCGCGGGGCGCCCGTCGGCCGATTGGTGTACCGGCATCCGCTTGAGCGGCTCGTTGCGGATCGCCTGGAACAGGTCCAGGAACAGCGGCACGCCCTTGCGGTCATCGAGTTGCCGGTAGGACTGAATGCCGACGAACGCGACGAGCGCCGCGGACAGCAGAAGCAACAGGTTGTCGCCGGGGGAGCCGTAGGTGATGTGCGCGATCCGCACGTCGCCGTTCCTGGTCCCGGTCACCGCCGCGATCGCCGCCGAGAAGCCGGTGGCGATGAACCCGGCTACCGCGATCACCGCGAGCAGGATGGCCTGGATCGTCGACTGGAAGAACGCGAATACCCGGCCACGGGTATCGTCGTCCACCTCGAGGCCGACGATCGTGAACCCGGTCGGATAGGCGATCCCGGAAATAAAGCCCATCAGGAAAACGAAGATCGTGACCATGATCAGGTTCGGCACGAGCGCGATCAGCGCGAGCGGAACCGCGGACAAGGTCAGCGTGACGCCAAACAGCCGTCGCCTGGAGAAATCACCGAACAACCTGCTGCCGAACCCCATGCCTATCGCCAGGCCGATCAGGATCACCGCGAAGACGAGGCTGAACCCGGCGGACCCGCCGTTCAGTGTGAACTGGATGTAGGAGGGCGCCAGGCCGACCACTACGCCGGCCGCGCAGAACGCGCCGGTCATCCCGATCACCAGCCCGCGGACGACCGGCGTCTGCCCGATGAACTTCCAGCCCTCCCAGATTGCCTTGGCGGTCGAGGGCACGGAGATCGGCCCGCTGTGCTCGCGCTTGCCGATCTGCCGCAGGGTGTAGACGGTCATGGCGGACACGAAGTAGGACGCGGCGTTGAAGTACAGTGCCAGGTCGATCTTGTCGGTGTGGAAGAACGGCACGACGTGCCCGAGCCCGACCGCGATGTAGCCGAGGATGGCGAGCAGGCCGGCTGCGAGCGGCGCGGTGCCGTAGGTCATCAGCTGGCTGACCTGGTTGGCCCGCTCGAGCTTGTCCTTGGGCACGAGGTTCGGCACGGTGGCCGCGGCGGCCGGGTTCCAGAACTGTGACGCGATCCCGGCCAGGAACTTCGCTACGTAGATCCAGGTCAGGTTCGGGAACAGCGGGATCGAGGCGAACAGCAGGCCGCGGATGACGTCCCCGACGATCATCGTGGTCCGGCGGTCAAGCCGGTCGGCGAGCGCGCCCGCGATCGGTCCGAGCAGCAGCGCGGGCAGCAGTGAGACCACGAAGACACCGCTGATCGACGACGTCTTCGCCAGCGTGCTGCCGTGCGTCACCGCCGGGGCCAGCGCGACCAGCGCGAGAAGCGACAGCCAGTCGCCCAGGCTGGACAGCGACAGCGCGATCCACAGGTTCCGGAACGGCTTGATGGACAGCACTCCGTCCCCGGAGCGCGCTCGTCTGGCCCGGCGGGCGGGTGGCGCCTCCCCCGGGCTGGCACTGCGGGGCGTGGAGCGGAAGTTCACGGCGCTAGGTTATCGATGGACGGCAGGGTGCCTGGTCACCACTGCTTGATCGTGATTTTACTTTCCCCTCGTTTCCGGACTTTTACGGGTTCCGGCCGTTTTCTTCGGCGCAGCCGTCGCGGTCTTCGCGGCGCTGGCTTTCTTCGTCGCGCCAGCCTTCGATCCGGCCGTCTTGGCCGATGACGCCGGCTTCTTCGCTGCCGGTCCCGTGGTCGAGCGGCGGGCGCCGGCCCGAGGCGCGGGTGCGGCCAGCCGCCGGTCGGCGAGCAGTTCCGCGCCGCGCTCCAGGGTGATGGTGTTCACATCGTCACCCTTACGCAGCGACGCGTTGGTCTCCCCGTCAGTCACATACGGGCCGAACCGGCCGTCCTTGATCACCATCGGCTTGCCGGTCGCCGGGTCGCCGCCGAGCTCACGAAGCGGCGCCGCACCCGCCGCACGCCCGCGGCCGCGGGCCTTGGGCTGTGCGAGCAGTTCCTTGGCGGCCTCCAGGGTGATGGTGAACATCTCCTCTTCGGCCGCCAGCGAGCGGCTCTCGCTGCCGCGCTTGACGTAGGGGCCGTACCGGCCGTTCTGCACGGTGACCGCCTCGCCGTCCAGCTCGCCGAGTGTGCGCGGCAGGCTGAGCAGCCGCAGCGCGTCGTCGAGCGTGACGGTGTCCAGGGTCATGGATTTGAGCAGCGACGCGGTGCGCGGCTTGTCCTTGGATCCCTCGGGCAGCACCTCGGTCACGTAGGGACCGAAGCGCCCTGCCTTGGCCACTACCTCGTGCCCGGACACCGGGTCGGATCCGAGGGGTTTGTCCCCGTTCGGGATGCTGAAGAGCTCTTCCGCCTTCTCCGGAGTGAGCTCGTCGGGCGCCATGTCCTCCGGGACGTTAGCCCGCTGCCCGTCCCGCTCCAGGTACGGACCGTACCGGCCCACCCGCACCACGATGTCGGTACCGGCCAGCGGGAACGAGGACACGTCGCGAGCGTCGATCTCCCCGATGTCGCTGACCAGTGCCTTCAGTCCTGGAGAAGATTCTTCCGAACGAGGCGGGCTTACACTCCCCGGCATACCGACTGCGGGGCTGTCGCCGAAGTAGAACCGCCGGAGCCACGGGACCCGTTCGGCTTCTCCTCGGGCGATCTCGTCGAGGGCGTCTTCCATCTGCGCCGTGAACTCGTAGTCCACGAGCTGGGTGAAGTGGCGCTCGAGGAGGGTGATGACGGCGAACGCGAGGAAGCTGGGCACCAGCGCGGTGCCCTTCTTGAACACGTAGCCGCGGTCGAGGATCGTGCCGATGATGGACGCGTAGGTGGAGGGGCGGCCGATCTCCCGGTCTTCCAGCTCCTTGACAAGCGACGCTTCGGTGTAGCGGGCCGGGGCCCGGGTGGCGTGCTCGGCCGGGCCGAGGCGCAGGGCCCTGAGCGGGTCGTGCTCGGCGAGCGCCGGGAGGCGGCGTTCGTCGTCGTCACGGTCCCCGGTGGCCTCGTCAGTCGATTCGACGTACGCCTTGAGGAACCCGTAGAAGTTGATGATCTTGCCGGAGGCGCCGAACTCGGCCAGCTCACCGCTCGCGGACGTCCCCGCGACCTTGACCGAGACGGATTCGCCGGTCGCGTCCTTCATCTGGCAGGAGACGGTGCGCTTCCAGATCAGGTCGTAGAGCCGGAGCTCGTCAGCCCGCAGGCCGGTGCGCTGCGCCTCGGCCGGGGTTCGGAACCGGTCCCCGGCCGGGCGGATCGCCTCGTGCGCCTCCTGGGCGTTCTTCACCTTGCTCGTGTAGGTGCGCGGGGCGTCAGGGACGTACTCGGCGCCGTAGAGCTCGCGGGCTTGTGCGCGGGCTGCGTCGATCGCGGTCTGGGAGAGCGTGATCGAGTCGGTCCGCATATAGGTGATGTAGCCGTTCTCGTATAGCCGCTGCGCCACGGACATCGTGTACTTCGCGGAGAAGCCCAGCTTGCGGGACGCCTCCTGCTGCAGCGTGGTGGTGCGGAACGGCGCGTAGGGCTTGCGGGTGTACGGCCTGCGCTCGACGGAGCTCACGGTGAAGGCTGCGTTGCTCAGCCGTTCCGCGAGTGCGCCAGCGGCCTCGCCGTCGAGGTGCAGGATCTGCTGCTTGCTGTTCGGGTCGGCGCGCAGTTCGCCCGTCGGCGTGAAATCGCGGCCCTGGGCCACCCGCTTGCCGTCAACCGTCTGAAGCGCGGCGGTGAAGCTGGTGGGGGTGTCCGGCAGCCGGGTCTTGCCGTGCTCCGCGGTGGCGAATTCCGCTTCGAGATCCCAGTAGCTCGCGGACCTGAAGGCGATCCGCTCCCGCTCCCTGGCGACGATCAGCCGGGTCGCGACCGACTGGACACGGCCGGCCGACAGCCTCGGCATGACCTTCTTCCACAGCACGGGAGACACCTCGTAGCCGTAGAGCCGGTCCAGGACGCGCCGGGTCTGGTATGCGTCGACCTTGCCGTGGTCGAGCTCGGTGGGGTTGGCGACGGCGCGGGCGATCGCTTCCGGCGTGATCTCGTGGAAGACCATCCGCTTGGCCGGCACCTTCGGCTTGAGCTCCTCCATCAGGTGCCAGGCGATGGCCTCGCCCTCGCGGTCCTCGTCAGTGGCGAGATAGAGCTCGTCGGCACTCTTGAGCAGCGTCTTGAGCTTCGAGACTTGCTGCTTCTTGTCGCTCG
>Ga0210395_10000826_pt1 | contig 23842 bp, 21 predicted proteins | sample IncBWH4OmetaG_FD_150861 | JGI IMG/M metagenome (GOLD analysis project Ga0210395, IMG submission 150861) | Forest soil microbial communities from Barre Woods Harvard Forest LTER site, Petersham, Massachusetts, United States - Inc-BW-H-4-O ... | reverse complement strand
CCTGCGGCTACTTTTCGCTGCACGCCACCGCCGACGTTTACCATTCGCGAGTCTGGCGCAAGCAGCTCGAAAAGTTCATCGCCGCTCATCCCGAGACCGCCGACGCAGCTCTGGACGCAGCCGAAAACGCAGCTCGCATGCTGTGGAAGGCGCTGGACGGTATCGAAGCGCGCCGGACGGCATTGGCGGCGGCGTAGTCTCAAAAGACGAGAGCCGCCAGGCGACCGGGCGTCAGGTCGTGCCCAACGACTATAGAGCCATCGATTCGGTAGAATCGTTGGCTCATTTCTTTTGGAGAGGATTATCGCCTGTGGCTAAACAGATTCCGATCGGGGTGCGCGGCGAGGCCGAAGAGACGGTTGCGTTCGAGCACACCCTCGCCTCGCATCATCCGGAATTGCCCCCGGTTTATTCCACGCCCGACATGATTCGCCTGATGGAGACGGCTGCATTTCATGTGCTGCAGCCATACTGCGAAGGCGACGAGATCACTGTCGGGACATCCATCAACATTGAACATCGCGCCGCCAGCGGCATCGGAGCGCGGGTCAAGGCCGAAGCCGTTCTCGATTCCGTCGACGGACGCCTCTACCTCCTGCGTGTGACCGCCCGCGACGACGTGCAGGAAATTGGACGCGGTACAGTCGGCCGCGCCGTCGTCAGCGTCGGCAAGTTCATCGAAAAAATGAAGGGGAAGTAAACACCCATCCTCATCGGGGTCATCTCCGACACGCACGGCCTGCTCCGTCCCGAAGCACTGGAAGCCCTGTGTGGGTCGGGGCACATCATCCACGCCGGAGACGTGGGCGCGCCCGAGATTCTTGAGCAACTCGCAACCGTCGCGCCGGTCACCGCGATCCGCGGCAATGTCGACAGGGCAGCGTGGGCCCGCAAACTGCCGGAGACTGAAGTCGTCGAACTTGCCGGCATCTCCATCTACGTGCTGCACGATCTGACGCAGCTCGACCTGAAACCCGAAGCTGCCGGATTCAAAGTCGTGATCTCCGGCCACAGCCACGTCCCCAGGCAGGAGACCAAGAATGGCGTGCTCTATCTCAATCCCGGCAGCGCGGGGCCGCGGCGCTTCAAGTTGCCGGTGAGTGTGGCCCGCGTCACGATCAACGACGGAAAGATCGAGAGCGAGATCGTCAGCTTGGATTCGTAAAGAATCACGTGGCCCCGGACGCATTCGTCCGCCGCTACGTGGGGGCGCCGCGCGGGGCAATCATTTCCGTTGCTACAATCCCAAAAGCAAAAAAAAATGCCCATCTCGTTCCACGTCGATGCCACCGGCGGCAAAGCCCGCCTCGGACGCCTGCTCACGCCTCATGCCGAGATCGCGACCCCGGTGTTCATGCCGGTGGGCACGGTGGCGTCGGTCAAGGGCGTGCCGCAGGAGACTCTTGAAGAGCTGACCGCGCAGATCATTCTCGGTAACACCTATCACCTCTATCTGCGGCCTGGCGTCAGCACCGTGCGCAAGCTGGGTGGCCTGCATCGCTTCATGGCCTGGCCGCGCGCCATCCTCACCGATTCCGGCGGATTCCAGGTCTTCAGCCTGAACGCACTGCGCAAAGTCAGTGAGGAAGGTGTGACCTTCCGCTCGCATCTGGACGGCTCGTCCCATTTTTTCAGTCCCGAGAGCACGATGGAGGCGCAGATCGGTCTGGGCGCCGACATTATCATGGCGTTCGACGAATGCACCGAGCATCCCGCGGATCAGGCCCGCACCCGCGCGTCAATGGAATTAACGTTGCGCTGGGCCGCCCGCAGCAAGAAATATTTCGAAGAGCATAAACATGACGTCCCGTGGGCGGGCGATGTCGACGCTATCGGCACAAGCCATGTGGGGGCGGCTGTCCCCTCACAGACCTTCGCCGGGCAGACTCAATCTCTCTTCGGCATCATCCAGGGCGGCATGGATCGCCAGCTCAGAAAGGAATCCGCCGCGCGCACCATCGAAATTGGCTTTCCCGGCTACGCCATCGGAGGGCTGAGCGTGGGCGAACCCCGCGAACTCACTCGCGAAATCGTCGAATCCACTCTCGAGCATCTACCTAAAGACAAGCCCCGCTATCTGATGGGCGTGGGCACGCCCGAAGAAATCGTCGAGTACGCCGGCATGGGCGTCGACATGATGGATTGCGTGCTGCCCACGCGCGCCGCGCGTCACGGCCTCCTGTTTACTTCGGAAGGAAAACTTTCGATCAAACAGGCGCGCTATGCCCAGGATTCGGGCTCACTCGACCCAAATTGTGCCTGCCGGGTGTGTTTTCGCTACTCGCGGGCCTATTTGCGTCATCTTTATGCATCTAACGAAGTGCTGGCGCAGGTCTTGAATACGATCCACAACCTGAGTTTCTACCTTGACACTATGCGGCGGGTACGGCATTCTATTTCACTTGGGGAAGAGTCGCGTTTTCTTTCTGGTGTATGGTCTGGTCCGAAACCATGACCTCCACCGATGGCCTTCCCGGATGCAAGCCTGAAAGCTGAAGGAACCCGGCCGAAGTCGATCCAAACCCCGTGGTGAAACAACAGCTCCTGCAGTACGAATAGGCGCGGGCGGTTTTTCGCGGATATCCGCACAGACATTGTGAACATGCTAGCTCTGCTCATATTGCAAGCTCCGGCTGGTGGTGGCGGTCTGTCGCTGTTGATCATGTTCGTGCCTATGATCGCCATTTTTTATTTTTTGCTGGTTTTGCCGCAGCAGCGCCGCCAAAAAAAATGGCAGGCCATGCTCGATCAATTGAAAGCCGGGGACAGGGTCACCACTACCGGAGGCCTGCGCGGCACCGTAATGGCTCTTAAGGACGATTCCCTGCATCTGCGCGTTCCTCCCAACAATCTGGTGCTGGAAGTGACCAAGGCTTCGGTTTCAATCGTGACAACTCCCGAGGAAGAAACCGCTAAAACAAAATAGAGACATCGAAGAGCACAACATAACGATTCGCATCACATTGGCACAGAAATTGTCCTCATTATGAACAAGAATTTTCTCATCAAGCTCGGACTCATCGTAGGCACGCTGCTGTTTTTCCTGTTCGGCATCTTTGGCGTTCCGAAAGGATTTTCCCGCCAGGCGATGCTCGATGCGGTGAGCGATCACATCCACCTCGGCCTCGATCTGAAGGGCGGAACCCACCTGATTCTGCAGGTGCAGGTGAATGACGCGGTGAACGTGGTGGCGCAGAACAACATCGAAGTCCTGAAAGACCAGTTACGCACCCGGAAAATCGACTACTCGGATATCAGCCAGCCCGACCAGCAGAACAATCCCGACCACATCCTGGTGAAGGGCATGCCGCCGAGTGGACGCAGCGACTTGCTCACCATCGTCCACGATCGCCTGCCCGATTATGATGTGACTAGCGGTCCGGACAATTCCTGGAACCTGGCGATGAAGCCTTCGAGCCTCGGCGAGCTCAAGAACAAGGCCGTCGCCCAGGCCATCGATACTATCCGTAACCGGGTTGACGCTCTCGGCGTCAGCGAACCCACTATTGAGCCGCACGGGCTGGGCCAATACCAGATTCTGATGCAACTACCGGGAGTGGACGATTCCGCCCGCGTGAAGGACCTCGTAAAGTCCACCGCGATGCTCGAAATCAAGCAGATGACGGATGGACCCTACCCCAGTGAACAAGCCGCCCTGCAGGCAAAAGGCGGGATTGTGCCCGCCGATTCCATCCTCCTGTCCGGCCAGTGCGCCAACGGAACCGAACAGACCTGGTGCTACGTGTCGCGCATTTCCGCGGTCAGCGGCAAAGATTTGCGGGACGCCTCGCCCAGCACCGATCAGAACGGCCAGCCCAGCGTCAGCTTTTCGTTAACCGGCGATGGCGGACAGAGGTTTTACAACTTCACTTCCAATCACGTCGGCGACAGCCTGGCGGTGGTGCTCGACACGAAGGTGCAGGAAGTCGCCAACATCAAAGAACCGATTCGCGACCAGGGTTCGATCAGCGGCGGCCACATGAGTGAGCAGGCGGCGAAGGATCTATCGATGATCCTGCGTTCCGGCGCTCTGCCCGCCAGTATCAACTATCTGGACGAGGAAACCGTGGGCGCCTCGCTGGGCGCGGATTCCATTCGCTCCGGCGTCATGGCCACCATCATCGGCATGGTTGCCGTGTTGATTTTCATGCTGGTCTACTATCGCGGCGCGGGCGTTAACGCCGACCTGGCCTTAATCATGAACCTGATTATTCTGCTGGGGTTCCTGGGCTGGTCCACGATTGCCGGAGTCAACGTCGCGCTGACCTTGCCCGGAATTGCCGGTGTGATTCTGACCGTCGGCATGGGCGTGGACTCCAATGTGCTGATCTTCGAGCGCATTCGCGAAGAGTTGCGCAATGGTAAGACTCCCCCGTCGGCGGTCGATCAGGGCTTCAGCCATGCCTGGATCACGATTGTGGATACGCACGTTACCACCATCGTTTCCGCCGCGATTCTGTTTATCTTTGGTACCGGTCCGGTGAAAGGCTTTGCCACCACGCTCACGTTCGGTTTGCTGGCCAACCTGTTTACCGCCGTGTTCGTGTCGCGTTTCATTTTTGACTGGGTGCTCAGCCGGAAGCAACGCGGCGAAGCGCTCAGCATTTAAGGCATTGAGTAAGTGAGGAATTTGGTAATTGGGAAATTGAAGACCGGCGGTGCGGATGCAAGACGAATGGGCTTTCAATTACTCAATTACGAAATTACCCAATTTCTAAACCTTCGCTAAGTCATAGATAGATAAGGGGCTAGACAACCCGTGGAGTTCTTTCGCAATAGCAGCATAGATTTTCTGGGCAAAAAGTGGTATTTTCTCGCCTTTTCGCTGGTCTTTAGCGTTGCTGGGCTATTTTCCATGCTGTTCTACAACCACATTCCGTGGGGAGTCGACTTCCGCGGCGGCACGCTGGTGTATGTGCGCTTCTCGCACGTCCCAGACTATGCGGCGATCACTTCCGAGATGGATCGCGCTGGCCTGAAGAGTCCGAAGATTCAGCGTTACGGACCGGTTGCGAACAACGAAGTTCTGATCGACCTCGACGTACGCGAAACCGACGAGAAGGCGCTGGAAGCGGGCAAAGAAAAGATCATCAATGCTCTTGAGACCCATGCTCCCGCGGGCAAAGAAGACCTGAATAATGCCAGCTTCTTGAAGATCAAGAAGGCCTTGCTCGATAAAGACCCGCTCCACCTGGGTTCCGATGCCGATCAGAAATACGCCGCGCAGGCCCAGGCCATCGTGGATTATCGCAAGGTGCAAGGCGGCGTGCTGAATTCCGCCGACCAATTGCAGAGCGCTCCCGGCGTGGATCGCGCCGTAACCGCGTCGCTCCCCGACAGTTTCTTCGTTTCCGACTTCGGCGTACGCGATGTGCAGATCATCGGCCCTCAGGTCGGCGGCCAGCTGCGGAACCAGGCCATGTGGGCAACGGTTTACTCTCTGGCCGGGATGCTGGTCTACCTCGGGTTCCGTTTTGAATGGATTTACGGCGTGGCCGCCGTGGTCACCGTTTTCCATGACACCCTCATCACGGTAGGGTTCTTTTCCTTGACCAACACGCCGATCACTCTGACGGTGATTGCCGCGATCCTGACCCTGATTGGTTACTCTAATAACGACACGATCGTGGTATTTGACCGTATCCGGGAAAACATTAAACTCATGCGGCGGGAGAAACTGTCCGAGATCGTTAACCGCAGCATTAATCAAACTCTTAGCAGAACGATCTTGACAGCGGGCCTTACCTTCCTTACCGTACTCGCACTCTTTTTATTCGGCGGCGAGGTGCTGCGTGGTTTCAGCCTCGCACTGGTCATCGGTATCTTGATCGGGACGTATTCGTCGATTGCGATTGCCGCTCCCATCCTGGTGGCGTATCAGGATTGGCGGATTGAAAAAGGCAAGCGTCCGGTCGGCATGGCGATGAAAGCCAAGTAGAAGTGAAGGTTTAGCGGCGCAGGCCGGGCTAGGTAAGTTACCCTATAGCCCGGAGGCCACGATTGCGGTAAGCCTTCTTGTTGCAAGCGGTTAGAAGGGTTTGGCCGGATGTAGAAAGAAGCGCCGCGTCAGCTCGGGTAGCCTACGGGGCGCGCTGTAGAAAGCGGGAGCAAACGGGAAGCAGCCGGTGTCTAAATGTCCGTAGGGGTCTGATGAAGTTAGGGGAGAATCACTATGTTTGAAGACAGTCTTATCGAATCCGGTGGCAGGCTGAAAACGAAGCGTGGATGGACGTCCGCCGTCTCGTTCCTAATTCAGATAGGAATCATCGGCGTCCTGGTCTTGATCCCGTTGATTTTCACGGAAGCCTTGCCCAAAGGTACAACCTTGTTCATGTTGGTGGCCCCCCCGCCACCGCCGCCGCCTCCACCGCCAGCAGCCGCAATGGTGCAGCACGTGAGGGTGATTCAGACCGATATCGTCAACGGTGAACTGCGCACGCCCACCAAGATTCCTCAAAAAGTCAAAATGATTCAGGAGGACGAAGCTCCTCCGGCCATGGCGACGACGGGCGTAGTGGGCGGCGTTCCGGGCGGGGTTCCGGGTGGATCCATGGGTGGCGTAATCGGCAGCGTGCTCAGCTCCGTATCGGTTGCTCCGCCGAAGATGGCCACTCCCACGCGGGTGCGGGTTTCGTCGGGCGTATCGAACGGCCTGCTGATCCGCAAAGTGAATCCGGTCTACCCGCCGCTGGCACGTCAGGCGCGCATTTCGGGTACCGTGCTGCTGCAGGCGCAGATCAGTAAAGATGGCAGTATCGAGAACCTGCAGTTGATCAGCGGGCACCCCATGCTGGCTCCGGCCGCGATCGAAGCGGTGAAGCAGTGGAAGTACAAGCCGTACCTGCTGAACGGCGAACCGGTTGAGGTCGACACCCAGGTGCAGGTGAACTTCACCCTCGCAGGGGGTTAAACTCCCCGGCGGGGCGCGGTTCGGAATGGTTCGTACAAGTGTGCTTGGCCCTCCCCTTCCCACCTGAATCCCGGTGGAACCGGGAGGGGCTTTCCAGAAGCCCGAAGCTTGTAGCCGAAGATTGTCGCGCTGCGAAAATCGATCCGTTCCCGGAAATCGAATTCGGGGACGGCGTTGGCACCGCGGAGCGCATCCAAGTGTCCAAGTAAAGTAGAGAGTTTTCGTAGAAGAAGTTTCCGTAGAGAGTTTCCGTAGAAAGTTCCGAGGAGGGAAAAGCAACTCATGTTCGCAACTCACGTAGCAGCATCTGTTCTCAGCCACGTTTCCGTCGCCGCCACCTGGATCATCCAGGAAGGCAACGGCGGCATAGCGACCGATCCGTTGGGCCTGTGGAACGCAATGAAATGGCCCGCCCGAATCGTAGTCATTATCCTGTTCATCATGTCGGGCTGGTCTATCGGCGTGATGATCGACCGCTGGATGGCCTACAGCGCCGCCCGCAAACAGTCGCGCGCCTTTGCCCCCGCCGTTGCGGGAGCTCTGCGTGATGGCCGCATCGACGAAGCCATTAAGGTCGCCGAGCGCAACAAGAAAAGTCATCTGGCCAAAGTGGTCACCGCCGGCCTCATGGAATTCAAGGCCCACCAGGATAGCCCCGGCGCCATCCCTGGCGAGACCATTGAAGCCTCCAAGCGCGCTCTGGAGCGCACCGAAGCCATCGTCCACGCCGAACTGAAGCGCGGATTGGGCGGCCTGGCCACCATTGGTTCGACCGCCCCCTTCGTGGGACTGTTCGGAACGGTGTTGGGCATTCTGAACGCGTTCATCGGCATCGCCAACTCCCATGCCACCGGTCTGGCGGCAGTGGCTGGCGGTATCGCGGAAGCGCTGGTTACGACCGCCATCGGGCTGGTGGTCGCGATCCCGGCCGTTATGATGTTCAACTATCTGACCGGTCGCGTGGAAGCCTTCGACGTCGAAATGGACAACTCGTCCAGCGAACTGATCGACTACTTCCTGAAGAAGCGCGGCGATATTCGACGATAAACGCCCGCCGGTAAGGCGGGTCGTCCGCAGTGAGTTGCTCGTCCGGCGCTGGTAAGGTTCCAGCGCCGGGCTTTCCCAACTTGAGGCGGAATGCGTCTCAGCCCCAGCTTTACGGCTGAAAGTATCGCGACAGAAGTACAGGAGCTCTATGGCATTAGCAAAGCGGAACGAAGGCGCAAAGGTCAATTCCGATATCAACGTCACGCCCATGGTGGACGTGATGCTGGTTCTGCTGATCATCTTCATGGTGGTCACGCCCATGTTGCAGAAAGGCGTCAGCGTCGACATGGCTCCGGTCAACAGTCCGGCGCAGATGCCGGATGCGGATAAGGAAGACGCCCTGCTGGTCTCCATCACCCGCGATGGTACGGTATATTTCGGTACCGATAAGATCACGACCGACAACTTGACGTCCAAGGTGAAGGATCGCCTCGCTAGCAAAGCGGACAAGCGCGTCTATCTGAAAGCTGACATGCGCACCCGCTTCGGCGGCGTGGTGCAGGTCGTGGACGCGGTCCGGGCCGCTGGCGTGGATGATCTTGGCTTGCTGACTGAACAGAAGAAAAGTGCGACCAGCGCCCCGCCACCTCCGGCGCCGGGCCAATAGGAGAACGACCATGGGAATGGCAGTCGGCCCCAGCGGAGGCCAAAACGCAAACATGAACGTCACCCCGCTGATTGACGTTCTACTGGTGCTGTTGATCATCTTCATGGTGATCTCGCCCGTCACCCCCAAAGGACTGGATGCGCTGGTGCCTCAGCCGCCTCCGCCCAACGCGCCCAAGAACGTCAATCCCGACCGGACCATCGTCGTTCAGCTGATCGACCGTGGCCCTGGCCAGGATCCTGGTGTCAAGATCAACACCGAAGACGCGACTTGGGACAACCTGCAGGGTCGTTTAACCGACATCTACAAGCAACGCGCGGAGAAGGTCATGTTCGTGAAGGGCGACGATTCGGTTGCCTTCGCCAACGTGGCCAACGTGATCGATATCGCCCACGCCGCCGGTGTGGACAAGGTCGGTCTGATTACCGCAAAGATCGAAGCGGGCAACTGAACCTGAAAATGATCTGCCCGTCCGGCAGGCCTGGAGGGAGTTTTTCGTAGGGGCCCGCCGCGCTTGACCCGCCGCGTCCGTGATACTGCGGCCCGCGCTTGTCGCGCTGCGTCGAGCGCCGTTGTCGAGCGTCGTTGTTGAGCGCTGTCAAACTGCGCTTGTCAAATCGCCGTCTCTGGGCCTAGGATGCTGTGTCGAGGGAGACTTATACCGCAATGAATAGAACTCTAAAACTCATCACGTTGGCGGCCGCAGCGCTGGCGCTCTTCTCTTCCGTCGGATGCGACAAGCTGCGGGCACGCGACCAACTCAACAAGGGCGTGGAATCGTTCAAGAGCAACCATTTCGAGCAGGCCATCGATCACTTCCAGAAGGCGGTTCAACTCGACCCTGGCTTGATCACTGCCCGCATGTATCTGGCCACCGCTTTCGTCTCGCAATACGTCCCGCAGGTGGATTCGCCCGATAACCTGCGTATCGCCCAGCAGGCCATCGACGAATATCAGAGGGTGATCGACGGCAATCCCCCGCGCGACCAGAAGGTCAACGCCGCCAAGGGCATCGCCTACCTCTACTTGAACGAGAAAAAATGGGACGAGGCCAAGAAGTACTATCGCATGGCCTCCGACCTTGATCCCAACGATCCTGAACCGTATTACTCGGTCGGCGTTATCGACTGGACGGCCTGCTACCAGCCCCGCATTGAAGCGCGCAACACTCTGGGAATCAAGCCGGAAGAGAATCTGAATCCAAAGAATAAAGAGCAGATGAAGGTTTGCAGCGAACTGAAAGTGAAAAACGCAGCCTACATCCAGGAAGGCATCGACAGCCTCAACAAGGCGATCCAGATCCGTCCCGACTACGACGACGCCATGGCCTACCTGAACCTGATGTATCGCGAAAGAGCCGACGTGGAATGCGACGATCTCCAGGTTCGGCAAGACGACCTCAAGACGGCCGATCACTGGTCGGATGAAGTCATGCGGGTCAGGAAAGTGAAAGCCGAAAAAGCCGAACAGAACCAAGCCGGCGGAATTGTCGTGGACGCGCCGAAATAACCTCAGCCGAAACCGCAGACCCTTCAGAGTCCCGGCCTCCTTCCTGTGAAGGAGGCTTTTTTCTTGCCCGCAAGTTTCCGCGCGTCGTCAGCCGGCAGAACAGGATGTTTGCTCCGAAGGTCTTCGGCGCCGGGCAGCCGAATTCGGCCAGAACCTTCCTCATTCCGGGAGCGGAATCGTTGATCCAGCCCGCATAAAAAATCCAAATTTCGGGCGCTGGGCTTTGAGTCCCGAGGTCGAGCATTTTGCTGGCGCTTGCGAACTCGCCGGGAAACGTATCCGCGACAAACTTCCACTCACGGAACGATGGCGACACCACGCGGTACGATCCGCAGCCCGTACTGGCAAACGGTTCGGAGGGCGGAAAGATCTGCACCACGCCGTGACCGCATAGGTAATAGCCCAGCAGCAGCCCGCTCTCGTAATCGGCCAGCAGCACGGTTCCCGGAGGCGCCGATGCCCGCAAGTCTGCAACAGCGCTCCGCATCAGCACTCTGGATTGATCCTGGGCCCGTATGGCTGGCGGAGGAGCCGGAAACAGATTGCAGACCGCCAGGCAGATCACGATCCCGAGCGACTTGCTCCAATTGGCCACCGGAATCACCGCCGCGATGCCCACCGCCGCCCCGGCGATGGCAAAAGGCGCCAGAAACGAACTGTGCCGCGTGGCTCCCAGCGGATACAAGCCCGCGAGCGCCATACCCCAGCTCACAACTAAGGGAAGGCCGATCAGCAAAGCGAGTTCGCGCGGCGCAGGCTTCTTCACGGTAAGAGTTGGCGTTTCGCGCCCCTGCCATTCTTCTTGCCTGCGCCACAGCAGGTATGACATTCCCGCCAGAAACGCCAGCAACATCAGTGTGCCCACCAGCCCGTGGCTGAACAAATAGGTAAAGACGCGCAGGGTTTGCGCCGCCACGAATTCAACCGGATTCCGTTCCCCAGCATGGTAGGTCGATTTCCGCAGATATGACTCCAGATCCGCGCGCACCATTCCCGTCTGCCGGAGCCGGGAAACGTGTGTAACCAAAAAATAGGCTGCTATGGCGACCCCGCCGATCTGCCCCAGGCCCCATGCCGCGAACAATCTCAGACGGTCATGGAACGGATACAGCCGCTGCAGCAGGTACACTCCCATCGCGAATGCAAAAATCAGCGCGGAGTAATGGGTGAGCAGCGCTCCGTAAAGCGAGAGCGAAAACACAGCCATCCGAGCGGGCGAGTTTTTTTGAACGGCGAGTTCTGAAATGTAAAGGCAGGCCGTCATGAAAAACAGGAGCAGGGCATATTGCCGGACCTCCGCCGACAGCAGAATCAGCGAAGGCGCGAAGCACATCAGAAGCAGGCCATAGAAGGCCGTCGCCCGGTCGGTCACGAGATTCAGCCACCGGTAAAAAAGCCAACAGGCGGCGATTCCCGTCAGAACCGAGGGCATTCGCAGCCACCATTCCGACTGCCCCAGCGCGCGCCAATAGTAAAGCACCAGAATCAGCAGCGGAGGGTGCGCATTGGTTAGGGCCGCGGCCCAGGCCCGGCTGATCGTCGGCTGGCTCGCCAGCAGATTATGAAGCGCCTCATCCGGATTGAGAAATAGACGGCAGGCCGGAATCAGCCTGGCGACAAATCCGACCGCCAGGACGATGGCGGGCAGTGCGTTCTCAAATGGCGGAATCTTCCGGAGTTCTGGACCTGACATGGCTTGCTGGCGTGGTCTTCTCGCACTGGATGAAGTCATGCGTGGTATGCAAGTCCCGAGATTTGCAAATGATACTACGGAGGAGTTTGCTGCTGATTGCCGATTTCGTCTGGACTCATTTCTGGTCGTCGAGGTTCACGCGGTAGAAGAGGCGGGAAATGCTATCCTGATTTTGGACAACTCCGCAGTCCACCACAGGACATGAGCGCGCGTGCTTCCATCACCGAGCCACCCATGCCGGCGAGCCCCGGCCGCTGGCAGGGATGCGTGTCGGTGATCGTCCCGGTTTACAACGAGGCGGCGCACCTCGACGAATTGCTACAGGCCATCCATGCCTCGCCGGCGAAAAAAGAAATCATCATCGTCGACGACGGCTCAACCGACGGCACCCGCGAAAAGCTGCGGGCCCTGCCGCCGATGGATGATGTCACGGTTGTGTGCCACGAAAAAAACTGCGGCAAGGGAGCGGCGATTCGCACCGCCCTCGCTTACGCCCGCGGCGAGTACGTGCTGATCCAGGATTCCGATCTGGAATACGACCCGCAAGATTATCCCGCTCTGCTGCGCCCGCTCGAAGCCGGCACGGCGAACGTCGTCTACGGCGTCCGCCCCGACCGTCCCGAGCGCGGCCTGCGCTTCTTTCTCGGAGCCAAGCTGCTCACCCACCTCACCAATCTGCTTTACCACGCCGGCATTCACGACGAAGCGACCTGCTACAAAGCGGTTCGCCGCTCGCTGCTGGCGCAGATGCAACTGCAGTGTCATCGTTTCGACTTCTGCCCCGAAGTCACTGCAAAGCTCCGCCGGATGGGAGAGAAGATCCAGGAAGTTCCCATCTCCTACCATCCCCGTTCGACCGAAGAAGGAAAGAAGATACGCCATTCCGACGGCTGGCAAGCCATCTGGACGCTGATCCGCTACCGCTTCATCCCCCGCGGTCGCTGGCTGCGCCCCGCCCCGGACGCACAACAGCCGCCCTTCGCCGTTAGCTTCTCTCGCATTCCTCCAAAATGAAGCGCAACGATGCGCGGGCATAGACAGCGACCGGGGGGAGCAAGCGGTCGTTTCTCCACGCGATCCGCCGTCTGAACGGAATCTCCGGTAAAATCTTGGGTTCTTCGAGAAGTGCTTCGGCGCAATCGACGCGCACTCAAAATGTTCAAAAAGATTCTCATCGCGAATCGTGGGGAAATTGCGGTGCGGGTGATCCGCGCCTGCCATGAGATGGGGATCACCGCGGTTGCCGTCTACTCCGACGTCGATCGCGCCGCCCTGCACGTGCGCAAAGCCGACGAGGCTTATCCCATCGGCGCTGCGGCCGCATCTGAGTCGTATCTCAACATCCAGAAAATTCTCGACGTCGCCGCGCGCTCCGGCGCGGACGCCATTCATCCCGGTTACGGCTTTCTCTCCGAAAACGCAAACTTCGCGCGCGCCTGCGTCGACGCGGGAGTGAAGTTCATCGGCCCCACGGCCGCAGCCATGGACGCGATGGGTTCAAAAACCAAAGCACGCGAGGCGATGGAGCGCGCGGGAGTTCCCATTGTTCCCGGCACTTCACGCGGCCTTGAGTCGTTTGACCAAGCCGAGCAAGTTGCGGCCCGCATCGGATATCCCGTCATGTTGAAAGCCGCGGCCGGGGGCGGTGGCAAGGGCATGCGCCTGGTCCACGCGCCGGAAGAATTGAAGTCGGCGCTCGAGGGCGCGCGCAGCGAAGCGGTGCGCTCGTTTGGCGACAGCGAAGTTTATCTCGAGAAGGCGATTATCAATCCGCGCCACATCGAAATGCAGATCCTCGCTGATGAGCACGGAAACACGGTTTATCTGGGCGAGCGCGAATGCTCGCTGCAGCGCCGTCATCAAAAGGTGGTTGAGGAAGCGCCTTCGCCGATGGTCGATGCCGGCATGCGTCGCCGCATGGGAGAAGTCGCCGTCCGCGTGGCGCAGGCTGCCGCATACACGAATGCGGGCACGGTGGAATTTCTGGTGGACGCGGAGAAGAACTTTTATTTTCTGGAGATGAACACGCGCCTGCAGGTGGAACATCCAGTAACGGAACTCATCACCGGACTCGACCTGGTGCATCTGCAGATTCGCATCGCCGCTGGCCAGCGCTTGCCGTTCACGCAGGACGAAGTGCAGATTCGCGGACACGCCATCGAATGCCGCATCTACGCCGAAGATCCAGACAACAATTATTTTCCCAGTCCCGGCAAGATTACGCTCCTGCTGGCGCCATCGGGCCCGGGAATCCGCCGCGACAGCGGCATGTACGAAGGCTGGACCGTTCCCATGGACTACGATCCGCTGCTGGCCAAGCTGATTGGCTACGGAACGGATCGTGAGCAGGCCATCGCCCGGCTGGCGCGAGCGTTGAACGAATATTTTGTGGGCGGAATCAAGACGAATCTTCCGCTGTTCCGCCGCATTCTGAGCGATCCCGATTTTCGCGCCGCGAAGATCGATACCGGTTTCCTCGATCGCCTGCTGAAACAGAAGCAGCCTGAAGCACCCTCGGATCCAAATGCGGTCGAAGCCGCAGCCATCGCCGCGGGAATTTTTGCGACGCTGGGCAGCGCCGCCATGGCAGCGGGCGAGCGCCCAGTCGCAAATGGCCCAAGTAAGCCGAACGCTGTTTCGAACTGGAAGACGGCAGCGCGCAAAGAAGCATTGCGATGAGGATTGATGAGGATGAGGGTTGGTTCTGGCAACTGGCAACTGGTAACTGGCTGACAACTGGTTCTCATGACCTACGACATCACCATTGACGGCAAGAACTACCGGCTCGATCTGAATCGAGCGGACGGACGCTGGCTGTGCCGCCTCGATGGGCGCGACGTCGAGGTTGATGCCGTGCTGGCACGACCGGATGTGCTCTCGTTGCGCATCGGCAATCAGGCTTACGAAGTGAAGTGTGAGCGGGTCGCGGGCGAGACGCATCTGTGGGTGGGCAGCCAGCGTTTTGCGGCGGAGGTGCGCGATCCGCGGTCGTTGCGGGGACGCGCGCGGGCGGTGGATGATCGCGGGCCGAAAAAACTCATCGCTCCCATGCCCGGCAAAATTGTTCGCATGCTGGCAACCGAAGGAGCTGAAGTCGAGGCAGGAGCAGGCGTGCTGGTGGTGGAGGCGATGAAGATGCAGAACGAAATCAAGTCGCCGAAGAAGGGCAGGATTCAGAGGATTCTCGTCGGCGAAGGGGCTGCGGTGAACGCCGGAGATGTGCTGGCGATTGTGGAGTAGGAGATCGGGTTAAGCTTCTCGAATAAAACCTTCGGGAGTTGTCGTGCTCTGCGCGGCGGGCGAGAGCCTGCCCTGAGCTTGCCGAAGGGACGCGCGCCGGACATCGGCGCTACCTTTCAGCCGCCCTATTTTTCGTTGCCGTTGCTGTCGAGCACTTTCTTGGCGTAGTAATTTTCGACCTTCGCGGAGTCGCGCAGGACTTCGTAGTACGCGGCTTTCAGCAGCTGCTCGCGGCGGTCGTGCAGCTGCGAACGGATGGCTTGCTGCACGCGCGGGTCGGACAGTTCACGCTGGCCCGCCGGCTCCTTCGATACCAGCTTTACGATGCGGTATTCCGCCGTCTGACGGTTCGCCGGATTCACCACGGTGATCACCGGGCTGTACTGCCCGGGCTTGAGCTTGGCAATCGCTTCGCGTGTTGACGGGTCGTTTATTCCTTTGAGACCCGACTCAGGAAAAGTGCCAATATCGCCGGCGTTGCCTGACGATTCCGGATTCTCAGAATACTTCATTGCCAGCGTCGCAAAGTCGTCTCCGCTGTCCAGGCGGTTGGCGATCATCTGGATTTTCTTACGAGCATCCGCTTCGTTTTGTGCCTTGTCGTTCTGGTTTTGGACCTTTGGGTCGGGAGCCGTACTCACTGTGATCAGGGCCAGATGATACTGCGTTTCGATCAGATTGAACTCACCCTTATGTGCGGTGTAGTAGTCGGTGATGTCCTGATCGGTGACGTTGATCTTGGACGAAACTTCCTTGTTCATCACCTTTTCAACAGTAATCGAGCGGCGGATGTCGCGCTTGAAATCGGCCAGCGTGATCTTCTTGTCTTTGAGTCGCTTGTCGAATTCTTCCTGGGTAAAGGGGGCCTTGAATTCGTTGTACTTGCGATCGATCTCTTCGTCGGTAGCCAGCAGTCCGAGTTTTTCGGCGCGTCGCATGAGAATCTCGTCGTCGATCATGGTGTGGAGAATGTTCAGCCGCAGAGCGGTGGCCTGTTCGCCAGTGGGCGCCTGCTGGGCCGAGGCCACATTGTTGTCGTAATACTTGTCGACATCGGAGCGGAAAATCTTGCGGCCATCCACCGTAGCCATCACGTCGCCGCTGGTCTGCGGGTTGCAGCCGGCCAGGGCAGCCAGCAGGGCGACCGCGGTGAACGCCGCGGCGGACCGGGCAAAGAATGAGCTTTTTTTCAAGAGTGTTTCTCCGTTCCCTACCACAACGACAAACAAGAGTCAGATTGAGGAAGCGGCCATGCGGCCTCCCTCACCACCACTACTTGGATGCCGGAACCGGCCCAGTCGGAATGTGCACTGGAACGGGCTCTCCGACGTCTCTCAGGGCGGCGTCGAGTGCGGCGCGAACTTCACTGATGGGAACCGCGCCGTCAATCTTCTGGCCATTGATGAACATCGCTGGCGTTCCATTGATGCCAAGTCCGTCGGCTTCTTTCATGGAGGCTCTGACCGCGTCTTCATTCTGCGCTTTCACACAGGATTCCAGCTTGGCCGCGTCCAGGTTGTGTTTCTGCCCTTGCAGCATGGTGACCTTGTCGATGGCTTCGAAGCGGGCTCCGGGAGTTTTTTCCGTGTCCACCTCGCGCTTGTTGGCATGGATATAGTCCGCGAAGTCCCAGTATGCGTCAGCATTCTGCGCCGCCAGGCAGTTGGCGTCCACGGCGGCATGGATGGCCCAGGGATGGATTTCCGAGAGCGGATCGTCTTTATAGATGAACGTGACCCGGTCGCCATATTCCTTGAGGACGTCGGGAAACAGCGTGCGGTGCAGGCTGGCGCAATAGGGGCATTCGAAGTCGTCGAAGTTGATGGCTACCACCTTGGCGGACTTGGCTCCGCGCGAAGGCCGGCCGGCAACGTCAATCTTGCTCATCAGCTCGACAAACGGATCCTTGGTCAGGTCGAACTTGGTGAGGCGCAGCATGGTGGAGCGGTCTTTGGAGAGCAGGAACTTGTAGTCCTTCTGCTTGCCGTCGCCGCCATCGATGTTTACCGACACCGCGTCATAGCCAGGCCATTCGGTGCTGGGAGCGATGGCTCCGACCGTTACTTTTACTTCGGCGGGGATGGTGTAGAACGAGCGCACCTGATGCTCGATCTTGCGAGCCACGTCGGGAGGCGCGGACTGGGCAACACAACCCAGGCAAACCAGCAGCAGAATGAGCAACGAACGTCGGAGTAGGGTCACCAGAAACCGCCTTAGCATCGCTTTTGTACTCTCGATTATCTCATAGGGGATGCAGCGCGGCGGCGCACCGCGGTGGTTCAGCCGGTGCGGCGGAGTTGGTCGGCGGGGAGCAAAGTGTTCATCGATCCGGAGCGGAAGCCTTCCAGATCGAGGGTGACGAATTTGAAGCCCAGGGCTTTGAAGATGGTCGTGAACTGGGCGGCGATGGCCGGATTCAGGGCGCGATCCAGTTCCTCGCGGGCGATCTCGATGCGGACGATTTCGCCATGATGCCGCACGCGGAACTGGCGGAAGCCGAGGGCGCGAACGGATTCTTCGCCGCGTTCAACCACGTCCAGCGCTTCGCGGGTGACCGGACGGCCGTATTCGATGCGCGAAGAGAGGCAGGCGGATGCGGGCTTGTCCCAGATGCGCAGGCCAGCCTGGCGAGCCAGTTCACGGATCTCCTGTTTGGTGAGTCCGGCTTTCAGAAGAGGCGCGGCGACGTGATGTTGTTGCGCGGCCTTCTGACCGGGGCGGAAGTCGCCTTGATCGTCGAGGTTTACCCCGTAGGCGATGGAGTCGAAACCGCGGTCGGCGCGAAGAGTTTCCATCACGACAAAAAGCTCGTCTTTGCATTGAAAGCAGCGCTGCCCATCGTTGCGCACATATTCGGGGCGCCCGAGCTCCGAGGTCTGAATGACTTCGACAGGAATGCCCTGCTCGTGGGCAAAGGCAATCGCGTCGGCCAGATGGGTGCGGGCCAGGCTAGGAGAGTCAGCGATCACAGCCAGCATGCCATCGCCGAGAACGCGATGAGCGGTCCAGGCCAGATACGCCGAGTCGACTCCGCCCGAATAGGCGACGAGGAGGCGGCCCAGTTGGCCCAAGTCGGCCCGCAGTTGAAAATCTTTTGCGTCGGCGGCGGTTTCGGGGAGCATGGGCACTATGGTATCAGCGTCGGGGTGTCACATGCGTAGCGTCGGTGCCTCGGCTTCGCTCTGTCGAAAGTGCCCACGTCTTGCGCAAAAGGTCCGAGAGAAAACGGAGCACTCGGCGCCCAGGGCGTGACGCCCTCGGGACAGCCGGCAGGATGCCGGCGCTACATTTCTCAGTACAGGCGTTCCTGGCGCCTTAGATTTCCGAAGGAGGCGATGTTGGCCAGGCTGAAGGTGAAGCGGAACAGATTCTCGTTGCGCACGTTGGCGATGGCGTAGCGGCGGTATTCCACCGTCAAGCCGCAGCAATCCCAGTTGTAGGTGGTTTGAGCGGTGGCAAATTGCAATTGCCCGGTTTCAGAGTCGAAGCCGAAGCGGCTGGCCGCACTGAGTCCGCGGCGGGTAAGGGAGCCGTAGCCCAGAGCCACCCGGAACTGTTGAAACTTGCAGGTTGGTTGCGCAGTCGGCGTGCCGGTGTTGCAGGTTCCTTCCGTGGGAGTGAGCGGTGTGGAATTGGGTTGCGGAATCTGCAGGAACGCATCCCCCCCACCCACCGTGAAGGGGCCAAGATTGTAGTTGACCAGCAGGGTACTGGCATTGATGCGGCCCAGCTGGAAATCGTAGTCAACATCCCACTCGGTGTCGGTGTGGCTGCCGGTCGCAACCCGCAGGCGCGATACCAGGGGAGAAAGATGCCGGGGTTCGGTGGCGAAGGCAATCCCGGTCAACTCTTCCGTGGTGGTGAAGACGTTGCGTTGTCCGGTGACCAGTGCTCCGCCGAATGTAGGATCAAGGAAATACTTTTGAGTGACTTCCCAGGTGGCCACTTCCTTTACCTCAGGACCCGGAGTGCAGGGCGGGTTCTCCAGATTGCTGACGCGCTGCCAGGGAACGAGTTGTTCCGGCGCCGCGGCGCCCACCGCCAGGCCCGTCATGGGCGTGTCGCACTCCTGCACTGGCGACGGAGGTTTCTTGGCGTAGAACCGGGTCACGAATCCATACTCGACTTCGTGGGTATTGCTGAGGATGTCGCGCTCGTCGAAGTGAAGGACGTTGGCGAAATCGTTCACTCCGGTCACCAGGCGGTAGACGGCGCGGGGTTCGATGACGTGCTTCCACTTGCGGCCTAGAAATTCCTGGTCGAATATTTTCTCCAATACGGGCGGCCGCACTTCAACGGATAGTTCTCCCAACTGGCGGTTGGTGGGATCGTTGACCGCAAGTCCGCCGACCAGGCGGTCGGTGTAGTAAGTCTCATGGAACGTAATGGCCGGACGCAGGGACCAGCCGGCGAACTGCACGGGCAGGGAAATCTCAGGACTGAAATCAAAGCGGCCCAACAATGTGCCCGTACTAAAGCCAGGCTCGCCGCGGGAAAGGCCGGCCATGGAAACGTCGAACGACCAGTAGAAGGGCGAGCGGCCCAACGGGCGGTCCACGCTGGAGGCGTCTAAGCTGGGGGTGTGGAGGATGCGGATCGAGTCAAAGGTTGGGGGATTGGAGAGGAGTCCGGTGGTGGGATCGGTGGTCTGGAAGAAGTTCTGATAACGCTCGACCACGCCGCCGAAAGAAAAGCCGTTCTCGGTTTTCGACAGGAAGAGCTGCGACTTTACTTCGGAGTTCACCGCCTGGGTGAACACTTCGTTGAAGGCGAGACGGAACAGAAACGAACTCAGGTAATCGATATTCGAGATGGCCCGGAAGCCGTGGAAGTTGTCCTCGGCGGTGAGGCGCACCTCCTGCCCGCCTTCGCGCAAAGGAGGAGAGCCGATGCCGCGGTCGATCACGCCGAAATAATTCAGATCCAGGTAAGAGGTGTCGCTGGGGCGCATGCGAAATTCTCCGCGCTGCGACCAGCCGCGTTTGGAGAAATATTCGGCTCCGATGGTTGCGTCCATGCTGCGATTGATGGCCCAGTAGAAGGAGTCGCCGATTTCATTGCCATTCGTGGAGGAACGGCCGCCGGTCGGCACCAGAAATCCAGTCTCGCGCGCCTCCTTGGACACGGGATGCGTCGCATAGGGCAAGTAAAGAATCGGGATGCCATGCAGCCAGAAGGTGCTGTGAACAATCTGTGCGTTGGCGCCGACATCGACGACTACCCGGCGAGCGTGAAACTGCCAGTTAGGATGCGGCAGTTCGCAGGTGGTAATGGTGCCGTCGTAGACCAGGTAATGGTCCGAACTGGTCTTCTCCACAATCTTGCCAGTGAAGGCAAACGGAGCGGTTGAAGTCAGCACTGCGCGGCTGCCAGTGAATCGCAGGCCGGTGGTTGCGGTGACGTCGTAGAAGCGTCCCGTCTCCGCAGTCAGATTGTAGCTGCCATGACTGGCCTTGATGTGGTCGTCATTGGGCCCGCCGTCGAGGGTGAAGTGGCCGCTGGCCGTGGCTTCGCCGGTGTCGGAGTTGTAGATGACTTCGTCGGCGCGCAGGATGTAAGTGCCGTAGTGAATCTCGGCGTCGCCGTGTAATTTGTAGATATTGCCGACTTTTTCCTGTTGCAGGGCGCAGATGGTGGTGGAATCGGAGTCCTGACTTGCGGCCTGCCGCGCGCAGGGTGAAGCTGGCGCCGGAGTTTCGGGCTTCTTCGCGGTTTCTTTTGCGGACGAAGTCGCGTTCTGGGCGGAATCTTCGACAAGCAACTGGCTGGTTACTAGCGCGGCGGACGGAAGCTGATGACAAAGAAACAGCGCCGTGATAAGGAATCTATTGCGACGAGTCATCGGAAGAAAATCATCGGGAGAAGATCGTCCATCGCAGACGTGCCTGCGCCTTTGCTGTTTTGCCGCGGCATCGTGAAGTTAGCACGGCGCTGGCCGCGTGGCAAAGTGGCGAACAAGGCTAGGATTCCCGTTGCTTGGCTTCCGGTTGCTTGGCTTCCGGTTGTATGCGGTCCGCGAACTGGCACGATTTCACTGGTACGATTTGAAAAGACTGGCTTTCATGAATTGTGCGCTGTGTGGAGAAGTTTGCCGTTGCCCGTCGGAGCCCCTTCCCTCTGCATCGTCGCAGCGGACGCCCGACCACGATCAGGGGCCGGGTTCGCCGTCCGCTGTCGCTTTAGAGGCACCACGGAAGAATGAGGAATTTGCGGGAGAGAACGCTAGCGAAACGCGCGAGTCTGCGGAATCCTTGCCGAACTTAGACCAGCTCAGCCTGGGCCCTGATTCGCAGGCCGAGGATGCCCCCGCGTGGCGGGATGAACTTTCAGCCCGGCTGAATCGTTATCGCGCCCGACGAAAAGTGCGTCCGCCGCGTTATCCGTCTCTCAGCCTGCCGCTCAGCCTGCAGTTTGAGACCCGTGAATTTCCGGCAAACCCAACAGCGCCCGCCGCGTCGACGCCGCTTCCGGTGTTCGAGGCGGTCTCGAACCAGGCTCTGGCTTTGGACGGTATGAGTATGACTTCCCCGGACTGCGCCGCCGAGGAGCTGGAGGAGCCGTTCCGGCAGCCTCGCAGCGTAGCCTCGGCGCAGCCCAAGGCCACGGGACATTCCGCCGGGCATGACACCGCGGGGAATGCAAGCGCGGGACATCATGGCGCGACCGGCGCGAAGATCATCGAGTTCCCGGGATTTGCCTGGGGACCGCCAGCGCCTCCGCCGGATCAGTTGGCCGAGCCGGTCAGCGGGCGGCCGCGAATTCTGGAAGTGCCGGAGATTGCGCCTCCGCCGCCGGCGCTGGGCGGAATTACGATTGAGGCAGCCGAGCGAGCAGAAGCGGAAAAGCGCCCGGGCATCGACATTCCCCTTCAGAGCGCGCCGCTGGGAAGGCGGCTGATAGCGGCGCTGGTTGACGGGCTGATCATTGCTGCGGCATCGGCTGCTTTCGGCTATATCTTCTGGAAGGTGGCTGGGGTGCGTCCACCGCTGGCGCAGATGCTGGGGCTCGCCGTGGGAATTCCGGCTGCGTTCTGGGCGGCGTACCAGTATCTGATGATCGTCTATGCCGCCAGCACTCCAGGATTACGGGTTGCAGGCCTTGAACTGGCGCGCTTCGACGGCTCCATGGCGAGCCGGTCCCTGCGCCGTTGGCGCGTGCTGGCCTCATGGCTGTCGGCGGTTTCTGCCGGCATGGGTTACGCCTGGGTCTTTCTCGACGAGGACGCGCTGTGCTGGCACGATCGGATCACGCACACCTACCTCGCTCCCGGAAAGCGTCCGCCCAAAACCGAAGGGCGCTAATGCTCAGGACGAAAGGCTTCGGGCCGACAGGTAGTCAGACGAGGGGGCTAAAGGCGCCGACGAGTGCTATGGGGATTTCGCAACCATTACGATACCGTCACGCAGGTAACACCGGGCACTTCCTTCCACTGGCCCTTAACTTTTTCGAACAAATGGAACTGAGATCTACCACATAGGCCCCCGCAGATGCTACCCGTGTAGACGATTGCTTGATTCTTCTTCTTGTTGAAACCGACCGGCGAGAGGAAGACGTATCCTCCCGACTGTGGATAACGGTTGTAATAATCATCCCAGCTATCTATGCCATGCCCTCTGACGAGTGCAAGGGTTTCCTCGTTCACAATCTCATAGGGCTTTTCGATGTGGAAGTGTCGCTTCAAAAGCCACGTTTTTGTTCGAGAGCGTTCGTAGTCAGAAATCGCGTCCTTGAATTGCTTCGCGTCTTCGGCGTTCAAACATGCTCCGACCACGGGGTCGTTGGATGCCGTTTCCTCTTGGATTATCAACGTGCCTTTTGCGAAACCGTACGACTCCTCCTGAGGAAGCAGCAGGCTATAGATTTGGTATGCATCTGGATCATCGTAGGGCTGCGCTGCAGAGGATACCTGAGGCATCGCGAAGCCAATTCCGAGCAAAGGAATAATCAAAGAGAAACAAAGCGTTCGCATCGGTGCACCTCGCCTTCCGGTATTTACATACTCAATTAGACACCAGTAGAGCCCTGGTCTTCCGCGTCAACTGTTGAAATCAGGCGATTACACGTTTTCACCTTGGCGCTGCAGGATTGCCTACCGGTCGATTCGAAGGCACGATCCCTGAAAGAGCTACGCATCGCCCCACCGAAATTCTCCGGCAAGTTCTTTACGCTTTGAGCGCTCTGGTTTACGCTAATCATCCTATGCGCGCATCGATTACTCTTACTCTCTTGCTTCTGATCGCCACAGCCCTTTCCGCCGCTGCCCAAGGACCCAAGCCCGTTGCCGAACGTCTCGCCGCGCAGAACGCTCTATTCGATGAGCAGTATGAAACCGATCTGCGGAATTTTCCGGAGCGGGCGACTTCGTTCGGAGACTATCGCTACAACGACCGGCTCGCCGAGTACTCGCTCGACGCGATTGCGAAACGGCACGAAACGGACGAAGCGTTTCTGAAGCGGCTGGAGGCCATTCCAACCGCCGACTTCTCTGACCAGGACCGGCTCTCGCACGATTTGATGGTTCGAGTGCTGCAGCAGCGCATTGCCGATTTTGGGTTGAAAGAGTATGAGATGCCGATCAACCAGCAGAGCGGCATTCATACTAATCTTGCTGATCTGCCGCTCTCGGTGCCTTTCGACTCGGTCAAACATTACGAGGACTACATCGCCCGGCTGCACCAGATTCCGCGCGCCTTCAGCCAGGTCACCGAAGTTTTGCGGGCCGGGATGAAGGACAAGCTGATGCCGGTGCGATTCTTGGCGGAAAAAATCCCGGCGCAGTGCGAAGGGATTATTACGGCGGACCCGTTTCTGTTGCCCACAAAGAAATATCCGGAGA
>Ga0210395_10000825_pt1 | contig 23851 bp, 23 predicted proteins | sample IncBWH4OmetaG_FD_150861 | JGI IMG/M metagenome (GOLD analysis project Ga0210395, IMG submission 150861) | Forest soil microbial communities from Barre Woods Harvard Forest LTER site, Petersham, Massachusetts, United States - Inc-BW-H-4-O ... | reverse complement strand
TTCGACGAGCTCGCCGGATTCGCTCTCTTCCTCCTCCGGCTCGTCCTTCTCCTCCTCCTCGGCCTCGGCTTCCTCGGTCTCGACGACGTTGATGCCCATCTCGTTCATGATGGCGAGCACGTCCTCGATCTTCTCGGAGGTGACCTCCTCGGACGGCATCACGGCATTGAGCTGCTCATAGGTGACGTAGCCGCGCTTCTTGGCCTGCTTGATCATCTTCTTGACGGCGGCGTCGGACAGATCGAGCAGCGGCAGCGGACCATCCTTCTCCGGGGTCTCCGCGCCATCCTTCTCGGGGGTCTCGGCGTCTTTCGGCGGGGCCGCTTTGGCCTTGGTCGGGGCGGTCTTGGTGGCCACGCTGCTCTTGCTTGCCATGCTCTGTCTCTCCACGGGACGTTCCGGGTCCCCCTACCCTATGGTGAAGGAATCACCTGGGGCGGTAGACCAACGCCGGGACTTGGGCCAAAGCCTCTTGGGCCGAAGCCTCAAATCCCTTGTTGTTGGGCCGTAAGCTTCTGCCGACGGCCGAAAAAGGCGGATGCCCGAGGGTTTACCCTCGGACGCCGCCCGAATCGAGGCCGAATCTGTCGGAACTCCGTTAAGCTCCGACTAACCACAACCGCGAGGGTGACCTCTTATTCCCCTCGCCTGCCAGTCCTCACCCTCGCCGGCCTTTTAGCCCTGCCCACTTTTTAGCCCTCCCCCTGAAAGGGGGAGGGTTGGGAGGGGATCCGCGGCGGCGACGCTTGCGCAAACGTTGCCGCCGCGGACCCCCACATTGTTCCCGACTTGGCGGCCTTCGGACGCCGCCTCTCCCTTTCAGGGGGAGGTCAGGAACTACATCGATCGGCTCTTGCGGCCCGAGGAGGCGCCAAAGCCCTCGATCAGGGCCTCGGTGCCTTCGAGCGACGACAGCCGCGCCTTGACGTCGAGCAACCGCGTGTAATTCGCCTCGCTGTTGTCCTGGCCGAGCGCGGTTTCCGCGTCCTTCAGTTCCCTAGTTAGGGAATGCCACTGCCGATGCAAGGCAACAAGCTGTTTCCAGGTCAGTAAAACGTCGTCCCGCGCCGCTTGCGGCTGCGCGCCCCAGACCGACAGCGTGGTGATCGAGCGCTCGATGCGGCCCAAGAGCGCGCCGAAGCCGAGGCGGTCGAGCTCGGCGACGAGCTCGGTGCGGTCGGCTTCGCTGGCAGTTCCGGAATCCTGGCGGAAATCGCCCGCGGAATGATGGGCGAACACGTCGATCAGCGCGCTTTTGAGCTTTTGCGTATCGGCATTGCGGAACTCGGCCTCGGCCAGCTCCTCCATGTGATCGTGTAGGAGCCACGGGTGATTGAGGGCGGCCTGCAAGATCAGCGCCTCGCTGCGCGGGATGGCGGCGCGATGGCCGCGATGCAGCGGACTTGCCGCAAGTTGCGCGCTGGCCGCGACGTAAGTTTCGTCGCCGAAGGCTGCCTTGGGTGAAAGCGGCCGGCCCGGCGCGCCGCCGCCCCCGCCGCGGCGGTTTTTGTCGTCGAAGCGATTGGCGCCGAAATTCTGCCGGCGCGTCGAACTGTCGTTACGCCTGAAATTTTGCGGCGCGAACATTTGCCGAAGCCGCTCCGAAAAATCCTGCCGGTAATAGCGGCGCACGGATTCGTCGCCGATGGTGTTGGTGACTTCGCCGATGCGCGCTTCGAGCGCGGCGCGGCGCTCCGGCGTATCGAACGGGCCTTGCTCGCTCTCGCGCGACCACAGCACATGCGCCAGCGGCCGCGCCGCGCCGAGCACGTCTTCGATGGCCTCGCGGCCGCCGGAGCGGGCGAGATCGTCGGGATCCTGGCCGTCGGGCAGCGTCGCGATCTTCAGGCTTTTGCCGGGTTTGAGCAGCGGCAGCGCGATATCGAGGGCGCGATAGGCGGCGCGGCGGCCGGCGTCGTCGCCGTCGAAGCACAGGATCGGCTCGTCGTTGAGCCGCCACATCAGCGCCAATTGCTCGGCGGTCAGCGCAGTGCCGAGCGGCGCCACGGCGCCTTCGTATCCCGCCGTCGCCATGGCGATGACGTCGACATAGCCTTCGACCGCGATGACGCGGGCGCCTTCGTGCGCTGCCTTGCGGGCTGCGGCGATGTTGTAGAGCGTCGCGCCCTTGTGAAAGAGCGGCGTCTCCGGCGAGTTGAGATATTTCGCCGCGACCTCTTTCTCCAGCGCACGGCCGCCGAAGGCGATCACCCGGCCGCGCCAATCGCTGATCGGAAACATGATGCGATCGCGAAACCGATCGTACGGCACCGGAATATCCTCGCCGCCGACGATCAGCCCGGCCTCGATCATGTCCTCGACCGGGATTTTTGCAGCTCCCAGATGCTCCTTGAGCGCGTATCGCTCGGCCGACGCATAGCCGAGGCGGAATTTGAGCTGGGTCGCAGAGGCAAGACCGCGGTCGGCGAGATAGCCGCGGCCGCGGGCGCCATTCCTTGACGCCAGCGTCGATTGGAAGAACGCCGCGGCGAGTTCGACGATGTCGTGCAGCGTCTTGCGGCGCTCTTCGCGTGCTTCCGCTTCGGGCGAATAAGCCGGCAGCGCCACGCCGGCCATCTCCGCCAGCCGTTCGACCGCTTCCGGAAAGCTGACGCCCTCGGTCTCCATCATAAAGTCGAAAATGTTGCCATGCTTGCCGGAGGAGAAGTCGTGGTAGAAGCCCTTGTCGTCGCTGACCGTGAACGACGGTGTCTTCTCCTTGTTGAACGGCGACAACCCCTTCCACTCCCGGCCCGCCTTGCGCAATTTCACGCGGCGCCCGACGACTTCCGAAACCGGAAGCCGCGCGCGCAGCTCGTCGAGAAATTGCGGCGTGAATCGCATGGTGATTCGCTCAAGCGTAGCGCCAATAGGGAAGGAATATAGGGTGTCGTCGGCGGGCGCGACGCCGGAGCCGGCTACTCCCAGTTATCCACAGGCTTTCCCCGCCACTATTCGCTGCGCGAGCGCTACACTAGCTTCCGCGACCTATTGTTTTCACGATCATTTTTTGGGGGGAGTGCGATGTGGATCCTAGTCCGGGCGCCGTTGCAAGTCTTGCCGGCGGCGCTCGCACTCTTGGCGCTGTGGTCTGCCGGCCCGGCGTCGCGCGCCATGGCGGGCAGCCAGTTCTCGGTCGGCGTCATCGAATATAACGCCAAGGAAAGCCAAGGCGGCTGGACCACCCAATACGGCGATGTTCTCGCAAAACAGATCAAGCTCATCGTCGACAAGATTGGCGACAAATCCAATCCAAGCCCCGTGCAGTTCATCGCGCTCGATCAGGCCAAAGCCGAGTCGAGACCATGCACGGCCAACGACGATACGCTCGTTTCCTGCGCGCTCGAGCACAACCAGCTGCCGGGGTGGACGACGATCGTCAGCGACTGCGAACCCGAGCAGATTGAGCTCGCTTATTCCAAGGACTGGAAATTGGTCGACGCCCCGAACACCACGAATCCTCTGGTCGACGGCTACCACAACGACGATCCGACGAAATTCAGGAACGTTTGCTGGGCGGAGAAAACGCATGGCGCCAGGGGCAGGCCTTACAACATCGCCTATTTTGAGAACGTCGCCAGCAAGGAGACCGTGCTGTTCGTGATCGTGCATATGCCGCATCAATATCCGGAAAATTGCACGGGCCCGAAATGCTATGCCGGAAACTATTACTGGGATATCCCGCAATTCAAGCGCGATGTCCAAACCGTCGTCGGCGCAAACGTCGACCTCACAAAGGTGCATCTCATCGTCGCCGGAGACATGAACGATCTCGGCAACGACGACGACCCGGCGAAATTCACGTCGATCCTGGGCGACTTCGGCGCCGTCAAGATCAGCGAGCAAACCATTTCCCCGCCCTATATGACCTGTTGCGCGAACGACGATTACACAGCGGGCTATTACGACAGGATCGTCACCAACAGCACGGTTGCGCCGCAGTATTCGGTGATAGATTCAAACATTTATCCGCTGAACAAGACAAAGATTTTGCAGCAAAACAGGATCAACAAGGAGCACAAGGCGACCTATGGCGAGGTGATTTTTCCCGCCACGCCATAGGCCGCATGGCAAGGATCACTCCGGCTCCATGCCCGCGGCCTTCACCACGCCCTCGGCGACCTGGCGGTCTTCGACGATCAGCTTGGCGAATTGATCCGGCGTGTCGGTAGCGCCGACCAGGCTGCGGCCCTTGAGCGCTTTCTCGGCGAAGTCCGGATCGGCGACGATCGCGGCGATTTCCTTCGCCAGCCGGTCGACGATCGGCCGCGGCGTATCCTTGGGCGCGAACAAGCCGTACCAGCCGCGCGACGGCGCGCCGTTGTAGCCGGTGTCTTTCAAGAGCGGCACATCGGGAAAATTCGGCGAGCGGACATTGTTCATCATCACCAGCGGCGTCATGGTGCCGGCCTTGATCTGGCCGACGACGTTGCCTTCGCCGAATAGCCCGATCGGCGTCGAGCCGGAGAGAATGGCATTGACCGCCTCGCCGCCGCCCTTGAACGGCACCCGCACCCAGTCGGCGCCGCGCTCCTTCTTCAGCGTCTCCATGTAGAGCACCATCGGCGCGCCGGGCGTGAGGTAGGATAGCGTGCCGGGTTTGGCCTTCGACAGCGCGATTAATTCGTCGACGTTTTTGACTTTCAGGTCCGCATTCACCACCAGCATGTGGATGAGATCGAACAGATCAGTGATCGGCTGCAAGCCATTGACCGGATCGAACGGCATGCTCTTGAACAAAAACTGGTTGTAGATCATCGCATCGGCATTGACGATGCAGATAGTGTAGCCGTCGGGCGTGGCATCCTGGCAGGCCCGGGCGCCGACCATCTGGGCGCCGCCGGGACGGTTCTCGACCACGATCGGCTGGCCCAGCCGCTCGCGCAGCTTCTCGCCGAGTGCGCGCATGAAGACGTCGCTGATGCCGCCGGCACTGGTGGTGGTCAGCGCGCGGATCGGGCGCGTCGGCCAGTCTTGCGCCGATGCGCTCCCGGAATAACCGAACGCAACGACGGCAGCGAGCAACACCATGCGGCGCATTAAAATTTTCTCCCTCATATTGGGCGACGATTTACAGCCCCGTCTTGTCACGCGACGCGATCGCCGTCGGCGGTGAAGCCGAACAGCCGCTGCACCCGGTAATAGCGCGCCGAGCGCGGCGCCGTGATGCCCCATTGCTCGGAGCGGCCGGGCTTGAATTTCCAGAAGTCCGAGCTCCGCGGCACATAGGCATCGTCGATCTGCAGCACCTCGGCGGCATATTCCAGCGGCACCTCGTCGGGACCGCAGAAATAGGCGAACACATTATTGCCCGGCCCGTGGCGGCCCGGGCCCCATTCGATCGGATAGCCGTTGTCCTTCATGCGCCCCATGCCGCGCATCACCGAATCGAAGTCGGGCACGTCGAAGGCGATGTGGTTGAGGGTGGGCAGATCGGTCTTGGCCAGCACGATCGAGCAATGGTCGGCATTGGCGCAATGCAGAAACGTCAGCGGCGCGTTGTCGTCGACGACGCGGAAGCCGAGCGTCTTGGTGAAAAACGCGAGGCTGGCGTCGTGGTCGCGGGCGTTGAGATTGGCATGCACGATCTTGCGCGGCCGGTCGGGCTGGTCCGCGGTGTCGGCATGATCGGCGCAGCTGCAGACGAAAACGAGATTGCGCCCGTCGGGATCCTTGCAGCCAAAACCATAACCGCCGCCGGCAAGCGCCACCGGGCCGGGCGCGGTCGCGTTGCAGCCCGCAGCCGTCACCGCCTTATGCAGCGCCTCAACCGCCTGCCGGCTGGCGGCATCGAACACGATGCGCACCACCGCGGGCTGCGCACCGCGATGCAGGCCGATAATGTGGTGATAGGCGCCGGTGCCGCGGAAATAGATGGCGTCGTTGCGCCGCTCGACCGGCTGCAAACCCCATATGGTTTCGTAGAAGCTTGCCGCCTCCTCAAGATTTGTGGCGACAAGTTCTATGCTGCGCAGGCCGCGCACCAGGCATTGCGGCATTTTGGTCCGTTCCTGTTATCCGTCGGCTCAACTTTGCCACGACCACGCGCGGCGCCAAAGCCTTTCGTGTTGGGCGCTTCCGCTTACGTGTCTCAAGTCGCTTCAGCCAACGGTGCGTCGCGCGCCGCGACGGCAGTGGCGAATGCGCGCTGCAGCCGCGCCGGATCGGGCGTGACGCCGGTCAATTGCCGAAACGCCTCGACCGCCTGATACACGCACATGCCGCTGCCGTTGAGCGTGCGGGCGCCTTTTGCGGCGGCGGCTTTGAGGAATTCGGTTTGCATCGGCGTATAGATGACGTCGGCGGCCCAATGGTCGGCTTTCAGCGCTGCGACCGGAACCGGATTGCCGGGAAAGCCGCGCATGCCGACCTGGGTCGCGTTGACGACGCCGGCCGCCGCCGCGATGTCGCGTTCCAAATCCTGCGCGAGCCGGCAGCGCGACGGACCATAATGCCGCGCAAGATCCGCCTGCAGCGCGTTGGCGCGCGCGGTATCGAGGTCATGCAGGACGAGATCGGCAACGCCGAGGTCCATCAAGGCAAAGGCGACGGCGCGCCCGGCGCCGCCAGCGCCGATCTGCACCACCGTTGCATCCTTGGCGCTAGCGCTGCCGATGCGCTCATCAAAACTGTTGCGCCACCCGGCCCGGTCGAAATTGTAGCCGGTGCTGCGGCCATCGGGCGCAAACACGACGGTGTTCACCGCGCCGACCTGGGCGGCGCTTGGGTCCACGGCGTCAAGCAGCGGAATGATCTCCTGCTTGAACGGAAAAGTGACGTTGGCGCCGATAAAGCCCGCGGTCTTGATTGCTTCGTATAGCTGCGGCAGCCGCCCCGGCAATCGATCGGCATCCAACAAATGATAATAGCCATCGATCCCGGCCGCCGCGAAAGCGTCGGCGAACAGCGCCGGCGACATCGATCCCTGGATGTTCGCGCCAAGGAGCCCGACCAACATCCTGCGCTGCGTCATCTCCGTCAGCCGCCGCCGAGCAGCTTCTTCACCTGCGCGCTGGCTTTGGAGAAATCCATCCGCCCGGCGAATCGCTCTTTCAGCGCCGTCATGGTGCGGCCCATGTCTTTGAGGGTTGCGGCTTCGAGCTCCTTGATCAGCGAGGAAATCGCCGAGGCGGCCTCGATGTCGGACAGATGCTTGGGCAGATAGGCGGAGATGATGCCGATCTCCTCGCGCTCCTGGGCGGCGAGCTCGGCGCGGCCGGCCTTCTCGTAGATATCGAGCGATTCCTGGCGCTGCTTGATCATCTTGCCCATGACGTCGAGGATCTCGGGGTCGCTGAGCTTGAGCCGCTCGGTGCCGGAGGTCTCGCGCTGCAGGATCGCGGCATTGACCATGCGCAGCGTCGAGACGCGCAGCGCCTGGCCCGACTTCATCGCCTCTTTCATCGCGTTGTTGATATCGTCGCGCAACACGGCTATGGCCTCTCGCAAATGCGCACCACCTGGGGCAGGCGGCTAGCGCGGAACATTTAGGCCCTTGCCGATGCCGACACAACCGCAGACTGGCGCAACCTGGGACGAACCCAAGCCCACGGCATTGCTGGTGCTAGCCGACGGCACCGTGCTCGAAGGGATCGGCTTTGGCGCAACCGGCCACGCCGTCGGTGAAGTCTGCTTCAACACCGCGATGACCGGCTATGAGGAGATCCTCACCGATCCGTCCTATGCCGGCCAGATCATCACCTTCACGTTTCCCCATATCGGCAATGTCGGCACCAACGAGGAGGATATCGAGACCGTGAACCTCGCGGCGACGCCGGGCGCGCGCGGCGTGGTGCTGCATTCCGCCATCACCCAACCGTCGAACTATCGCGCCACAAAACATCTCGATGCCTGGCTGAAGAACCGCGGCGTCATCGGGCTCGCCGGCATCGACACCCGCGCGCTCACCGCGCTGATTCGCGAAAAAGGCATGCCGAACGCGGTCATTGCCCATGAACCGTCCGGCCGCTTCGATGTCGAAGCGCTCAAGCGCGAGGCCAAAGCGTGGCCCGGTCTCCTCGGCATGGATTTGGTGCCGATGGTGACCAGCGGCCAGCGTTTCACCTGGAACGAAACGCCCTGGGTTTGGGGCGAAGGCTACGGCCAACGCGACGGCGCGAAATACCACGTCGTCGCCATCGACTACGGCATCAAGCGCAACATTTTGCGCCAGCTCGCCGGCCATGCCTGCAATGTCACGGTCGTGCCGGCAACGACCTCGGCCGACGACATTTTGGCGCTCAAACCCGACGGCATTTTTCTCTCCAACGGCCCGGGCGACCCGGCCGCCACCGGCGAATATGCCGTGCCGGTGATCCGCGCGCTGATCGAGCGCAAACCGGTGTTCGGCATCTGCCTCGGCCACCAGATGCTCGGCCTCGCCGTCGGCGCCAAGACCATGAAGATGCATCAGGGCCATCACGGCGCCAATCATCCGGTCAAGGACCTGTTCACCGGCAAGGTCGAGATCACCTCGATGAACCACGGTTTTGCCGTCGACCGCGCGACCTTGCCGGCCAATGCGGTGGAAACCCACGTCTCCTTATTCGATGGCTCAAATTGCGGCATTGCCCTTAAGGATCGGCCGGTGTTCTCGGTGCAATACCATCCGGAAGCCTCGCCCGGGCCGCGCGACAGTCATTATCTGTTCGGCCAATTCGTCGAGCTGATGCGCGATTTCAAGCGGACTTAGACTGCATTGACACCCATAGGGTTACGGCCTACCTTGCCGAATGATCCGCAGCTTCCGTCACCGCGGACTGAAACGCTTCTACGAGCGTGATGACGCCTCGCAGATTCACGCCGCCTGTCGGAAGAAAGTCGCGCGTATTCTCGCCGATCTCGACAGCGCGCGGGTGCCGCAAGACATGGACTTCCCCGGTTTACGCCTGCATCCACTTACGGGCGACCTGAAAGGATTCTGGAGTGTGACCGTTTCCGCGAACTGGCGGATTGTCTTTCGCTTCGACGACGCCGACGTCGTGGACGTCGATCTGGTCGACTACCATTGAGGACGTGACATGCCCATGCTCAACCCGCCGCATCCCGGAGAAAACCTGCGCGAGGACGTGCTGGTACCGCTCGGACTCTCGGTCACAGAGACCGCAAAGGCGCTTGGCATCAGCCGCAAGACGCTGTCGGAAATCGTCAACGGCAAGTCGCCGATCACGCCGGACATAGCGGTGCGGCTGGAACGTGCTTTTTCGTCGCCGGCCGCCGAGATGTGGCTCAGACTGCAGGCGGCCTACGACCTGCGCCGCGCCGCCCGCCGGCTTAAGAACACACCGGTGCGCCGATTGAGGTCCCAGACCGGCAAGAAACACGCCGCATAAGCCATTCGCCTGCCCCCTGCGTGGTCAACGGAAGGTAAGCGGAACGCTGCGGTCCGCCCCGAGTTAGACAATTTCAACGGAATCTCCGGTAGAACGGTCCCGCCGCCCGGCGGCGGGATCGAAACCATGCTGACCAAGCACTTCCCCCCGATCACTCACTTGTTTGCCGACGACGGCCGGATTCCCAACAATCCGAAGCTGCCGCTCATTCTTTATCGCGGCGGCATCGATCTCGCAGGCTCGCCCGATCCGGAACTCCTGATCGAAAAGACTTTTGCCGGCAACGGCTGGGGCGATATGTGGCGCAACGGCATTTTCCCCTACGTGCACTATCATTCGATGATCCACGAGGCATTGGCCATCGCCCGCGGCCGCGCCAAGGTGCGCTTCGGCGGCGACAACGGCGAAGAGATCGAAGTCGCGCCCGGCGACGTCGTCATCCTGCCGGCCGGCACCGGACATCAATGCCTCAAGCACAGCCGCGACCTCGTCGTCATCGGCGCCTATCCGCCCAGCGGCAAATACAATCTCTGCCGCACCAAGGCCGAGCACGCCAAGGCGGTCGCCTCGATCCGCAAGGTGCCGCTGCCCTTGACCGATCCGGCGTTCGGGCCGAAAGGACCGCTGCTGGCGCTGTGGCGGGCATGACCGCGGGCTGGCTCACGTTCTGGGACAGCGCGCATTCGATCTATGTCAATGCGCGCCACCGCGACGTTCATTACGATTTAATCGCGCAACAAATCGCGGCGCTGGTTGCCTCGCCGCAGGCGCGCGTGCTCGATTACGGTTGCGGCGAAGCGCTGCACGCCGATCTGGTCGCCGCGGCCGCGGGCGAGCTGTTGCTGTGCGAAGGCGCGCCGCGGGTCCGTGCCGGCATCGCCACGCGCTTTTCCGGCAACGCGAAAATCCACGCCGTCGCGCCGGACGAGGTCGAAGGCCTGCCGGACCATTCGCTCGATCTCATCGTGCTGCATTCGGTGGCGCAATATCTCGCGCCGGAGGAATTGGCGAAACTCTTCGCGCTGTTTCATCGGCTGCTGACCGCCGACGGCATGCTGGTGGTGAGCGACGTCATCCCGCCCGACGTCGCGGCCTCGACCGACGCGCTGGCCCTGCTGCGGTTCGGCGCGAAAAGCGGATTCTTCTTCGCCGCCGTCGCCGGCCTCGTCCGCACGCTGCTGTCCGATTATTGGCGCTTGCGCACGCGCTACGGGCTGACCCGCTACGGCGAAGCCGCGATGACGGAAAAACTCGCCGCGGCGGGATTTTTCGCGCAGCACGCGGCGCAAAACATCGGCCACAATCAGGCGCGCATGGCGTTCATGGCGCGGCTGCGGTGAAACTCGGCTGCTTGGCGGCATGGTTCATTTTATTGGCAGCGGTGCGGCGGAGCTCGACTTCTCAAGATTCGGTCGTGACTTGCGCCGCCGAAGTCGCGGCTAGGTCCGAGGATGGTGAGCGCGACGGTCGGTCGAGCCAATCCTTGAGGCGATCCATATAGATGTAGACGACCGGTGTGGTGAACAGCGTCAATAGCTGCGAGACCAGCAAGCCGCCGACAATCGCATAGCCGAGCGGCTGTCGAATTTCCGATCCCGTTCCCGTCCCCAGCATGAGCGGTACGCCGCCGAGCAACGCACACAGCGTCGTCATCAGGATGGGGCGGAAACGCAACCGGCATGCCTCGTGGATGGCGTCTTCGCTGCTCAGTCCGCGCGCGCGTTGGCCGGCAAGCGCGAAATCGACCAACATAATGCCGTTCTTCTTGACGATGCCGATCAGCAGGATGATGCCGATGATGCCGATGACGTCGAGCGGCATGCCGAACAGCATCAGGGTCAGCAAGGCGCCAAGCCCGGCGGCGGGCAAGGTCGAAATGATGGTGAGGGGATGGATTGTGCTCTCGTAGAGCATGCCGAGGATGATGTAGACCGCGACCAACGCCGCGAGGATCAGGATCGGCGTGCTGCTGAGCGAGCTCTGGAAAGCCTGGGCATTGCCCTGGAAGCTCGTGGCGATCGAAGGCGGCATGTGGAGATCGGCGGTGGTCCGGCGAATTGCCGATACCGCGCCGCCGATCGTGCTGTTCGGAGCAAGGTTGAAGCTCAGAGTCACCGAGGGGAACTGGCCCTGGTGGTTGATCGCGAGCGGCGCGATCGAGCGGCTGATGGCTGCAAATTGGCTGAGCGGCACCATGGTGCCACTGGAAGATTGCGCGTAGATCCGGCTGAGCGCGTTAGGACCAAGTTGATAACCGGGATCGACTTCGAGGATGACGTAGTACTGATTCAAAGTCGTATAAATCCGCGCCACGTGTCGCTGACCGAATGCATCGTAAAGGAGGGAATCGACAACCGCCGGATTGACGCCGAGACGGGACGCGACATCCCGGTTGATCTCGACCTTGAGGGTCTCGCCGGCACTTTGCTGATCGCTCGCGGCGTCGGTTATTTGCGGCAGTCCCCGCAGCTTCTCCAAGAGAATGGGAGCCCAGTGATTGAGTTCGTCGCTGTCCACATCGACCAGGGTATATTGGTATTGCGACTTGGAGAGCCGCGCGCCGACGTTGATGTCTTGCGCTGCCTGCATGTAAAGCCTGATGCCCTGGACCGGTTGCAGCGCGCGATTCAGCCGCGCGATGATCTGGTCGGCGGTGGCGCTCCTCTGTCCATGCGGCTTGAGCGTGATGAACATGCGTCCGTCATTTTCGGTAACGGTCGAGCCACCGGGGCCGATATAGGCAGTTGCCGACGCCACCGCTGGATCCCTGGAAACAACGTCAAGGACCGCCTCTTGGCGATCCTTCATGCCTTGGGGGGAAATGTCTTCAGCCCCCTCGCTGATGCCGACAATCATTCCGGTATCCTGCTGCGGAAAGAATCCCTTCGGGATCAACACGTAGAGGGCGACCGTCGCACATACGGTGAGTATCATGGTCGTCAACGTGATCCGGCGGTAACGCAGCGCGACGACCAGTGCTCGATCGTAAACGGTGACCAGACCGTCGAAGAAGCGCTCAAGCGCCCGCGACACCCGCCCGGCTCCGCCACGGTCTTCCGGCGTCAGCAGGCGCGCGCACATCATCGGCGTCAGGCTCAGCGACACGACCACTGAGACGACGATCGCCACCGCGACGGTGACGGCAAACTCGCGGAACAATAGACCAACGACGCCGCTCATGAAGAACAGCGGAATGAACACGGCAATCAGCGATATTGAAATCGACATGATGGTGAAGCCGATCTCGCCGGCGCCAGCAACGGCGGCCTGCATCGGCGTAGCGCCGCCCTCGATATGCCGCACGACGTTCTCGATCATGACGACGGCATCGTCGACCACGAAGCCGACGGCGATCGTCAGCGCCATCAGGGAGAGATTGTCGAGGCTGAAGCCGAGCACGTAGATCACCGCGAGTGTGCCGACCAGCGACAGCGGCACGGCGACGGCCGGGATCACCGTCGCCCAAAGCTTGCGCAGGAAGAGGAAAATGACCCCGACGACCAGTGCGATGGTCAGAAGCAGCGTGAACTTGACGTCGGTGACGCTGGCGCGGATGGTTTGCGTGCGATCCGACACGATCTCCACCTTGATCGAGGGCGGCAGCGAGGCCTGCAGTTGCGGCAGCGCCTTTTTGATCTGATCCACCGTCGCGATCACGTTGGCGCCGGGTTGGCGCTGGATCTGAATGAGCACCGCCGGGTGCGTGCCCAACCAAGCTGCGAGCGTCTTGTCTTCCGGCGCGACCACGGCGCGGCCGACGTCGCGGACGCGGACCGGGGCGCCATTGCGGTAGGCCACGATGTAGTTGTCGAACCCGCTCGCGGTCGTCAGCTGGTCGTTGGTCAAGAGCGAGAACGCCTGCTGGCCGCCGTAGAGCGTGCCCTTCGGTTGGTTGACCGTGCTGTTGGCAAGCGCCGTGCGCACGGCCTCGAGATCCAGGCCCTCCGCGGCAAGCTGCGCCGGATTGACCTGGACCCGGATCGCCGGGTTCTGCTCGCCACCGATGCTGACAAGCCCGACGCCAGGCATCTGCGACAGCTTCTGCGCCAGGATGCTGTTGGCGTAATCGCTGACCTTGGTGAGCGGAAGCGTGTCGGACGTCAGCGCAATGAGCAGGATCGGCGTGTCCGCCGGATTGGTCTTGCGGTAGATCGGCGGATTGAGGAGATCGGGCGGCAGTTGGCCGGCCGTTGCGTTGATGGCCGCCTGCACATCCTGGGCGGCCGAATCCACGGTGCGGTCGCGGCCGAACTGGAGCGTGATCTGCGTATAACCCAAGGCGCTGCTCGAGGTCATTTGCGTCAGGCCGGGGATCTGACCGAACTGCCGCTCGAGCTGGGTCGCTACGGAAGACGCCATCGTCTGCGGATCTGCCCCGGGTAGCTGCGCGGTCACCTGGATCGTCGGCGAATCCACATCCGGCAGAGCCGCCACCGGCAACAGCTCGTAGCCGATGATGCCGAGCAACACGATCGCCACCATGAGGAGCGCCGTCGCTATCGGCTTGCGTATGAAGGTGGCGGACAAATTCATGGCAACATGCCGGAACTCGCCGTGGAGGAGTTTGGCACGGCGTTGGGATCATTCGGGTTCGCGAGCGTCACCAGCGTACCGGGCGACAGCCGGTACTGACCGCGAATCACCACGGTGTCGCCGGCGTTGAGCCCCTTATCGATGAGCGCGACGCCGTTGAACGACTGGCGCATCGAGACTGGACGAAGCGCCACCTTATGATCCTGACCGACGACGAAAACGACTTGGCCCTGAGGCCCTTGCTGGACGGCGTCGAGCGGCACCGTCAGCGCATCGTGCTGGGTCGATATGACCAGCCGCACATTGACGAACGTGCCGGGCCAGAGCTGACGCTGCTGATTGGGAAACTCCGCCTTGAGCTGGACCGTGCCCGAGCCGGGATCGGCTTGGTTGTTCACGACAAGAAGGTTGCCGGTATCGAGCTGGGTCTTGTCGTCCTGGCTGAAAGCGATTGCCCGCAGTGGCCCTTTCGCCGCCGCGTCCTGAACTTCCGCCATGCTCGTCGTGGCGAGAGTGAAAATCACACCGATTGGCTGAATCTGGGTTACCACGACCAGAGCGTTCGGATCGGATTGCGTCGATTGCGCCGTCGCCGAGGATGTCGGCGGATGGATGATGTTGCCGACGTCGAGCAGGCGGAGTCCGGTGACACCATCGAACGGCGCGACCAGCGAAGTGTAGCTGAGTTCGGCCTTGGCACTTTCGACCGCGGCCTGATCATTTTTGATCTGCGCATCGAGTTCCTCAACGGCGGCTCGCTGATTGTCGACCTGCTGAAGCGCGATGGAATTGGTCTTGGCAAGATCGCTGTAGCGCTGGAGGTTGAGTTGTCCATTTTGCAGATGAACTTGGTCATGGCTCAACGTCGCCTCCGCCTGATCGAGTTGCGCCTGATAGGTGCGCGGATCGATTTGAGCGAGCAAGTCGCCTTTCTTGACCGATTGACCTTCCTTGAAGTCAACGCTGATCAATAGCCCCGTGATCTGGCTGCGGACCGTCGCCGTGTTCAGCGCAGTGACCGTGCCGAGGCCGGTCAGCATGATGGGCACGTCGTGCTGCTGGACAGTCGTGGCGATGACGGGAACCGGCTGTAGCGCCGCCGCCTCGGGCGCTTGATCCCGATCAGATCTCGCGTAAACAACAATTCCGACGGCCAGAAGGGCAATGGCGATGCCGGCAAATCCAATTTTCGTCCATCCGTGCCTCATCGTTTGACTCCCTGTGCAGAACTTGGTGCACGAGCCCACGACGGACCGTTCTCTCTCTCCTCCTCACGGCCCGATGGCTTAACTGATTTGGAGGTCTCGACGAAGGTCGATAAACCTAGTCACGCGCACCGGATTATTACCGAACGATAGCATTTCGCAACGCTGGGGTCAGTGCCGGAGTGGCCGGTTATGGCCCGTTGGGTCGCCTGCCCCATTCAGCCCAAGCCCCATTCAGCCCAAGCCCCATTCAGCCCATGTCCGCGCTTTCAGCTGGAGCGGACGTGGTTGCCGCTGCGCAACGCGCGGCGCAAAACATCGGCCACAATCAGGCGCGCATGGCGTTGATGGCGCGGCCGCGATAGTCTGAGGCTTGATCGACACCGGCTCGCTGAGCCGCCGCCCGCGCAACGAAGTTTCCCACCATGCCGGTCCTCAATGCCATGTCGGCGGCGCTTGCCTGGCTCGGCCGCCAAGGCTCGCGCGCGATTGCCGCGGTGGTGTTCATCGCCATCGCGGTGCCGCCGCTCGACGCGCTGTTCAAGCCGTTCGTCACCGAGGCGATCTTTGCCTTGCTGTGCCTGGCGTTTCTGCGCGTCGACACCGCGGCGCTGCGCGGCCACATCCGCAAGCCCGGCCTGGTGCTGGCGGCGACGGCGTGGACGTCGTTGGTGGTGCCGGCTTTGATCGGCACGGCCTGCCTGTTGATCCATCTCGACACGCGTTCGCCCGCGTTGTTTCTGGCGCTGATGCTGCAAGCTGCGGCCTCGCCGATGATGGCGGCGCCGGCCTTCGCCGCAATCATGGGGCTCGATGCCACCCTGGTCCTGACCACGCTCGTCACCGCTACCGCGCTGACGCCGGTATCGGCGCCGCTGTTCGCTTACGCCTTCATCGGTCCGGCGCTGACGCTCTCCCCGCTCACGCTCGGGCTAAAACTGTTCGCCATCCTCGCAGGCTCGCTCGCGGTGGCGACGATCATCCGCCGCTTCGCCGGCCTCGCCGCGATCCGGCGCTATAACGACCAGATCGACGGCATGAACATTCTTTTGGTTTTCTTTTTCGTCGCCGCGGTGATGGAAAACGTCGCCAGCCGCTTTTGGGCCGACCCGTTGGCGATGATCGAACTGACCGCGCTGGCTTTTGCGGTGACGTTCGCCGTGCTGGGGCTGACCGCGTTGGTGTTTGCCGCAACCGGTCGCGAGCGCGCCTTCGTGCTCGGCCTGATGGCCTCGCAGCGCAATATGGGATTGATGCTGGCGGCGACCGGCGGCGCGCTACCCGACTTCACCTGGCTCTACTTCGCGCTGGCGCAGTTTCCGGTCTACCTGTCGCCGCTGCTCTTCACGCCGCTGGCGCGGCGGCTGAAGGCCGGCGCCGGAACATCGCGGCCCTAGGTTAGGCTCGACGCTTGTGCCGGACGATGAGCTGATCGGCTACATCGTTGAGGTCGTTGCCGACGATCTGCGGCTGAGGACCGACTCCCAAGACGTCGTTGCCGACACGCTTGATCAGCGCCGCTTCCCAGCCCGCCGCGACAGCGCCGAGGGTATCCCAGGTATGGCAGGCAATGAGACAGAGCTGTGAAGACTTAACGCCGAGCTCTCTCTCGACGTAGCCGTAGGCCTCGGGCGACGGTTTATGGTGCTTGGCGCCGTCCGCGCTGAATCGCCGCTCGAAGAGATCGACAATGCCGCCATGTTCGAGCTGGCGGGTTTGAACTTCAAGCAGATTGTCAGTGAGAGCGAACAGCCGGAAGCCCGCACCGCGTAGCTTGCGCAGAGCCGCCGGAACCTCAGGGTGCGGCGGCATCGTGGAGAACTTCTCCGTCAGCTCCTTCTTGTCGTTGTCGCCAATTTTGATGCCACGCGTATCCGCCAGCATTTTCATGACGGCCGTTCCGATATCGGTAAACGGCACGTAGCAGCCGGCGACCGTCAGCGCCGCCGAATATAAAATGAGGTCGGCAAACCACAGGCGCATCGCGCCCTTTTCGCCAAAGATACGCTGGAAGGTCGGTTCCATTGTTTCAAGGTCGAGAAGGGTCTCATTGACATCGAAGACGATCAAGGGAAGCGCTGCCATGTTTGCGGACTCCTATTTGTTGCGCGAGGTCTGGAATTCGTCAGCATGTCAGTGCCTGTTCTTGAGCCGCTTGCGGTGCGCAGCCTGTTTGGCACGATTGCCGCAGATCGCCATGCTGCACCACCGTCTCGCCCGTCTTCGCGTATGGTCGGCGAAGATCAGCGTGCAGCTATGTCCCTCGCAGGCTTTGATATTGGCGAAGTCTTCTTCACACACGAATTTCGCCAGCGCTTCGCCGATCGGTAACAGCAAGGATTCGGGAGATCGCCAGCGCCGCATCGCTCGCAGCTCAAAACGATCGTCATCACCTTCGTGATGACGCGATATCTGGCTGAAGGCCTCGTCACGTTCGAGAAGCTTGTTCAGAGGCCCCAACTCGCGGAGCGCCTTGGGCGTGAGCGGCCGGCCCATATGTTTGCGCACAAAACCTCTGAACCACTCGCGTAGCTCACGCGCCTGATCCGCCACGTTATCCAGTTCACCCGGCATCGCTCGCGCCTTCAACTCGTCGAGTGCATTTGCCGGAACAAGCTTGGCTTGCGCCAGCCATTTCAACAGACCATCGCCGCTGTCGAGCCAGTCAACGGGCGTATCGACCGGCGTCGCGACGGAGTTCAGGAAATCGAGCCCTGGCGAGTCGGCGATGAAAATTGCAGGCGGTCGATGTTGCACGATTGGCCCCTTCAACGGTCCAATCGCATAACCTGTCAGACTACCGTTGACAAGTTATGGAGCACCTCTCATAACCTGTCAAGCATCATTCAAGCGGTTATGGACGAGCGCGCCCCCGATCTCAGGAGCTATAGGATGGCGATGCAGGATGTGAGCGTGGTGCTTGCGCACGGCGCATGGGCCGATGGATCGAACTGGGCACGGGTCATAACGGCACTCAACGCGGAGTCCATCAGGGTGTCGGCGGCGCCGCTGCCGCTGACATCTCTCGTCGACGACGTGGTTGCGCTTAATCGCAGTCTGGACCGGATCGAAGGGCCGATCGTATTGGCGGGACACGCTTACGCGGGCGCGGTCATAGCTCTTGCACGTCCCAAACGCGTAGACGCACTGGTCTACATAACGGCTCTTGCTCCTGACGAGGGCGAGAAGGTCGCAGATGTGTTCTATCGCCTCGCGCCCCATCCCCAGGCGCCAAAGCTTGCGCCGGACAGCAATGGTTTGATTTGGCTGCCCGAAGCGGCCTTCGCGACGGCGTTCGCGCAGAACGCGTCAGCGGACGATCGAACCGTGCTTGCAGCCGTGCAGCGGCCGATATCGCTGAGCTGCATTACCGTCCCTGTCGGTCGCCCGCTTTGGAAAGACATTCCGAGTTGGTTTCTGGTTGCCGAAGACGATCGAATGATCGTGCCGGAGACGCAACGCTTCATGGCGGAACGCATGAAGGCGAAGATCAAGGCGCACGCTGTCGATCACACGCCGAGCGTGAGCGCTCCAGCGGTTGTCGTCGACATCATTCGCGACGCGATCAGCGCCGTTACCGCGAACTGAAGGCAGATCCCGCAGCCCCATGCGAGATTGGCGGATTTTCGCGCGATACCCTTTATCAGAGCACAAAAGACGTTATGAACAGAGGAGGATTTGATGACACCCATCAAATACCGGACCGCCGACGTCGACGGCTTCAAAATCTTCTATCGCGAGGCGGGGCTGGTCGATACGCCGAAGCTATTGCTGTTGCACGGCTTCCCGAGTGCGGGCCACATGTTCCGCGACCTGATCCCGCTGCTTGCCGACAGATTTCATATCGTCGCGCCGGACATCCCCGGGTTCGGTCAGTCCGATATGCCGCCGCGGGAAAAATTCAGTTACACGTTCGACAGCATTGCCGGCGTGATCGACCGCTTCACTGAGGTCATCGGTTTCGATCGATTTGCGGTATACGTTTTCGATTACGGCGCGCCGACGGGATTCCGGCTCGCCGTCCGCCATCCCGAGCGGATCGTTGCCATCATTTCGCAGAACGGCAACGCCTATGAGGAAGGTCTGAGCGAGGGCTGGAATCCGATCCAGGCCTACTGGAAAGACCCGTCGCAGGCCAACCGGAAGGCACTTCGTGCCTTCCTCGCGCCGGAGACTACGCACTGGCAGTATACGCACGGCGTTCCCGACCAAACGATCGTGTCGCCGGATGGTCAGAACCTCGACAACTTTTATTTGGCACGCCCCGGCGCAGACGAAGTGCAACTCGACCTGTTCGGCGACTACAAGAGCAACGTCGCGCTATATCCGTCATTTCAGCAATACTTCCGTACTCACAAGCCGCCGCTTTTGGCGGTGTGGGGCAAGAACGATCCGTTCTTTCTGCCGGCCGGAGCCGAGGCGTTCAAGCGCGACAATCCTGGCGCGGTTGTCCGCTTCTTCGACACCGGCCACTTCGCGCTCGAAACCCATGCCCGCGAAATCGCCGAAGCCATCCGCGATTTTCTGAGCTGACGCGCGCCTACTCAGCCAAGCCCGCAACAGTCTTGGTCAGCCATTTTTGATCGGACGACAGCGAGCGCAGCTCCTGCAACGCTTCGCCCTTGGTCTGGGTGACCAGCGGCACGATCAGGGGCTCGCCTTCGCCGTTCGACGGTTGGCAGGAAAATTCGAGCCGGATGTCGTTTGGATCCATGACATAGATCGAAAAAACTCCCGGCAATATTTCGAGCGGGCCGTCATAGGCAATCATGGCGGCTTCGAGCCGCGCGCGAATGCGCGCCTGGCCTTGCGGCGACACCGCAAACGACACGTGCTGCATATTGCCGAGCGCGTTGCGGTCGCCCTTTTCCTTGGCGCCCTTGGGCATTTCGAAAAAGGCCAATAGCGCGTCGCGGCCCATGTCGAAGAAATAGTGCCTGATTTCCTCGAACGGCGGATTACCGCGATTGCCCGGACCGGTGCCGATGCCGGGCGGCACCTTCATGGCGTGAACCAGCCGCATGCCGAGCACGTCGACATAGAAGTCGACGGTCATCTTCATGTCGTCGGTGTTCAGCGCCAGGTGATGGACGCCGTAATAGCTGATCTTGCCGTGAGTGGAATCCTGCGCCGCGGGCGCGGCGACATCGAGTGTAGTCATTGTTTCCTCCCGTCCGGCGCTCGTCTCATGCCGCCGGCGCTTGCCATGACGCAAAGCCGGCGCCGACCAAAGTCGCCGGGCTTGGAAAATAGTCGATCAGCTCGAAGCCGGTGCTGCCGGCGGCGGCGTGGGCAATGACCCAGTCGCGGATTTCGTGGGCGCCGTTGCCGGTGCGCTCGAGCTGCTCGCTGAGAAAGGCATCGAGCTGGCGCTCCTCGCCGCGGGCGAAGGCATCGATGCAGGCATGATCGAAGGTCTCGTCGATCCAACCCATGGTGGTTTCGCCGATCGAATGGCTCAATCCGCCGGTGCCGAGCACCGCGACCCGCAACGGCTCCGGATAACTCTCGATGGCGCGGCGGACGAGCCGGCCCCAGGCGAAGCAGCGCCTGATGCTCGGCATCGGCGCTTCGAGATCGTTGACCAGGATCGGCACCAGCGGCAGTTCCGGATCGACGCCGGCGCGCCACAGCGGGATGCAGGTGCCGTGATCGAGCGTCAGCCGATGCGACAGCGTCGGGTCGAAATCGTTGTCGAGCGCGGTTTGCAAAAGATGCCGTCCGAACGCGGCGTGCCCCTTGAGCACGGCGTGCGGATAGACCTTCTTCATGAACGGCTCCGGCGGGCCGTCGTGCTCGTCGCCGATGCCGATGCAGATCGCCGGCAGATTGTTGATGAAGAAATTGACCCAGTGATCCGGCGACACCACGACCAGAAGGTCGGGGCGGCAGGCGCGAAGCCGGCGCCCGATCTCGTCGAAGGCCGCCGTCAATTTGGCGCGATGGTCACGCGGCATGGTCTCCCAATCGCGGGCAATGATCGGTCCGTGGCTGGCCGCGAAAATACCGACGAGCTTAGCCATGGCCGACCTTCGCCGCAGATGCATCGGGCGCATTCATCGCGTGCAGCCGCGCCATGAATTCGTCTTGCGGCATGCCGCGGACCTGAAAATAGAAGCGCAGCAGATAGGCATTGACCAGCGGCGACAGTGCGGCGACGTCGTCGTCCATCAGCGCGCGACGAACCTCCGGCTTGATCCGGTAGCGCTCGATCACCGCCGCCATGTCGGCGCGATAATCCGCGACCAGTTGCGCATCGTGCTGCAAGTCGAAGAACAGCTTGCTCAACCAATAGTCCGTCATTGCCGCTCCTGCAGATCGCCTCGCCAATAGAATGATCTTTTACCCCGGCATTGCCAAGGGCCGGCGGCGCGGCGATAACTTTCGGCAAAAGGAAGGCGCGCGGCGATGAAGTTCGGCCTGTTCTATCTTCCGACCTATCTGCCGGATGTGCGCGACGCGCAGAGCCACTATCGCGGCATCGTCGAACAGATCGAATTCGCCGACCAGATCGGCATCGACTATGCCTGGATCGTCGAGCATCACTTCGTCCGCCACGGCGGGCTGTTCCCCGCCAATTACGCGTTCCTGTCCTATCTCGCCGCCCGCACCAAGCGCATCCGGCTCGGCACCGGCGCCACCGTATTGCCGCTCAACGATCCGGTGCGGGTCGCCGAACAAGCGGCGACGCTCGATCAATTGTCGCAAGGGCGTTTCGACTTCGGCGTCGGCCGCGGTTTCATCCGCGACGAGTTCGACATTTTCGGCGTCGACATGAAGGACAGCCGCGAGAGGGTCGAGGAAGGCGTCGAACTGGTCAAGCAGGCCTGGGCCGGCCCGACCATGGAATTCAAAAGTAAATTCCGCCCGCCGCTCTCAGGCCTGCCGCTATTGCCGCCGATCTACCAAAAACCGCATCCGCCGATCTGGGTCGCCTGCCTGATGTCGCCGGAGAGTTTCGAATGGACGGCGCAGCAAGGCTACAACCTGCTCTACGTCGCCTACCATGTTGATCATCCGGTGGCAGTAGAGCGTATCGGCTGGTATCGCAGCGCTTTGCAAAAATATGGCCGCAAGCTCGCGGATCACGAAGTCTGCTGCGTCTATCACGCGCATTTTCTCGACAGCGACGACGACGGCAGGCTGGAAACCATCGTGCACAAGCCGATGAGCGAATACGCCGCAGCAGGCCTCGAAGCCGCGCGCAAGCCGCCCGATCCGACCGCATACAAAGGTTACGAGCGCCGCGAAGCCGGCCAGCGCGATTTCGGCTTCAACGCCTATTTTCCCGGCCGCGTCGTCATGGGCGGACCGAGCCAGGTGATCGAGCGCATCCACGTGCTGCGCGACATCGGCATCACCCAAATCGGACTATTGGTCGACTTCGGCTCATTACCGCAAGCCGAGATCATGCGGTCGCTGCACGTCTTTGCCGATCGCGTCTTGCCGCACGTCCGCGACATCTAGCGTTTGCGCATTAGCACGGTTCCGGTCGCTCACCCTTCCGGAACTGAAAGCGGACATTCATTGCATCGCAGCGAATATCCGCTTTGGGCCAATAGCGACATCTTGCGATGCGGCAAAGTCGCGGAGAAGGAACCCGATTATCAGGGCCTCACATCTATGGCACTCACTTGTCGGTGGAGGAGCCGTCCACAGCATCAAAAGCGGACATCCCTCGGCGGCCGGAAGACTGACCGGGCGGCAGGAGACGATTGCGAGCTTAAGAACTTAGTTGGTTATTTGTTGGTGCAGCCACCGTCCGGCGTTTTGCACGTATCGCCGCTCGATGTGCACTCTTTCAACGCTTGATCGCTTGTGCTGCTTATCCCCAAGCGCACGTCATTCGTTCCCGCACCGATCGATATATAACCGCAGCCGCCGTTACTGAAAGTTCCGGCGATCTGGCAGAGTTCTCCACTGTTGCTTTGGCAATCAAGGAGCGCGGCCGTACTGGCTTGCGAGATCGTTTTGCCGTGCAGGCCCACTCCATAAGCAGCGTGGGCATTGCCGGAGTTGTCATGCCAGATCACGGTTGCAATGGCTCCCCAATCGCCCGTTTGCTCTCCAGAACAGGCGGCACCGATCACGGTATGCGTGTTACCGGGACAACAAATGCTTCCCAATGGCGCGCATTCGCCTCCCAAACTTGAGGGGCACGCTGCCTCGCCTTTTGGGCAGTCCGCGCGGACCGGTGCGATACCGGAAACGAGGACGAGCATGATCGCGCTTGCGAGCATGAAGATTGGCCGCTTCACCGTGAAAATGGACATATTAAGGCTCCGAATTGCCCGACGATTGCCGATCGGCCCTGTATGGTCCCGTTTCTCGAACGATTTTACAAGACGGCTGGGGAAGGCGCGCGGCGTGTCGAATTATGTGGCGCGCCCGGCGCCCAGCCTCATCGTTCCGCACGCCGTGCGCGCGGCCACTAGGTGATCGAATAAATCTTTCGCATTGCATCAATTGGCAGTGCCGAATGACCGCTTAGGGTCAGAAGCGGACATGGTGACAACTCCGCGCGATGTCCGCTTTACCTTCGATTGTGTTGCAAAACTCTCGTTGAGCCGAATCGCGAACGGTGATTCCGTTGGATTGAGACGGGCATCGTCGGGAGCGGCTCATGATGGGTCGGCGGGAAGGCAGACAAGGCTAGTTTTTTTATTCCTTTAAACTCGACGAGGTGGTGCCGCCCGACCATCTGGTGCGCCAGATCGACGGCGTTCTTGATCTCGGTTGGGTGCACAAGGAGCTTGCGCCTTACTACTCTCACACGGGCCG
>Ga0210395_10000824_pt1 | contig 23873 bp, 16 predicted proteins | sample IncBWH4OmetaG_FD_150861 | JGI IMG/M metagenome (GOLD analysis project Ga0210395, IMG submission 150861) | Forest soil microbial communities from Barre Woods Harvard Forest LTER site, Petersham, Massachusetts, United States - Inc-BW-H-4-O ... | reverse complement strand
CGAGCATGCGCCGGGGAACTTTGCCGACATGGGTGCTGCCTTTGTGCATGTTGTCGAGCATGGGATCGATAAGGCCCTTGAAATAATCGTAGCAGGCGGGACAGCCGAAGCGGCCGTGCTTCTTGAAATCCATGGAGGTAAACCCGCATTGCTCGCAGCGCAGGTTGCCGGCGGGCTCCGCGTTGAGCGAGGTCTTGAGCAGCAGGTCCGCGAGTGAGAACCCGCTCGGGTCGGTGACGCCCTTGGCCTGCGCGCAGGCTTCGCACAGGTCCACCTTGTGCACCTTGTTACTCACGATTTGCGTGAGGTGCACCGTGGCGGGCTTGGAGCAGAGGTCACATTTGAGCGGGTTGGCCATGGAGAAAATATAACAGACTAGTCTTAATTATCGACTGAGCTTGTGAAAAAAAATTGGTGCAACATGAAACACGCTTCGATTTTATGCACTAATCATGCCATGCCTGCGTGCACTGGCAAGCGCGCAACGCATTAGGGAGTGCTTTCAAATTGCAAAACACTCCCTGTGCCATGCGCGACACCGGGTGCGCCATTTGGCGCAGCGGGTGCGCGGGCTTGGCACAGCGTGCAAACCGACTGCATCAGGCCCCCAGGGCGTGTCTTTAGATCTTCGTGCCCTCGGTCAGCGCGCGGCGATGGAACGCCTCCGACACACGCCGGGTGACGAGGCCGGGCTGGCCCGAGCCGATCACACGGCCGTCGAGTTTGACCACCGCAATGACTTCGGCGCCGGTGCCGGTAAGGAAACATTCGTCGGCGCACCACACATCGTAGCGCGTAAGGTTGTTTTCGCGGACGGGCACACCGAGCTCCTGGGCGATGGCAAAGACCGCGTCGCGGGTGATGCCCTTGAGCGCACCCTGCGAGGCGGCCGGCGTGAGAATGGCGCCCTGGTGGACGATAAAGATGTTATCACCCGTGCATTCTGCCACATAACCCTGCTCGTTCAGCATGATGCCCTCAAGTGCGCCCGCCTGCCGGGCTTCGATCTTGCCCATGATATTATTGAGATAATTCAACGATTTGACCGTCGACGGCAGCGCGCCCGGGCTCATGCGGCGCGTCGGCACGGTGACGATTTCAAGGCCTTTCTCGTAATATTCTTTCGGATAAAGCGCGATCTTGTCGGCAATGATGAAGATCGTCGGCTTCGGACACAGCCACGGGGAAAGGCCGAGGTCGCCCACCCCGCGCGTGACTACGAGGCGGATGTAACCATCGCGCAGGCCGTTTTGGCGGCAGGCCTCGCACACCGCGGCAGACAACTCGGCGCGCGTGTGGGGCAGCTGCAGCATGATGGCCTTGGCGGAATACTCGAAACGCTCAAGGTGCTCGTCGAGGCGGAAGACATTGCCGCCATAGAGCCGGATGCCCTCGAACACGCCGTCGCCGTAAAGCAGGCCGTGGTCGAACACGGAGACTTTCGCGTCGGCTGCATCGACAAACTTTCCATCGAGGTAAATCTTCATCCCCCCAGCGTAACGTGCCGCGAAAACATTTGTCCAGCCTGCGGGAAAAGCTTGCGCCACCACGGCTAACACCCAGATCCGTGGCAACAATCCTGCTTTGTCATGGAACCATCACGAAAAATAATGTTCTTTCGTGACAGGTTTCTCTCCACTTTGACGGACACGCTATGACCGCCGCTGACACCACCTACATTATTGGGCACCGTAATCCCGATGCTGACGCCATCTGCTCGGCCATGGCTTACGCCGCATTCAAGGAAGCGCGCGGCGAGCGCGGTTATGTCGCCGCTCGCTGCGGCAATTCCAACGTCCGCATCGACACCATCCTTAAGCGCTTCCATCAGCCGCTGCCGCTTTATGTCAACGATGTCACGCCACGCGTGCGCGACGTCATGGTCACTGACGTCGTCCACGTGCCACAGACCGCCACCTGCGCCGAAGCGCTTGAGCTGATCGACCGCCACGGCGTGAACGTGCTGCCGGTCACCGCCGCCGACCACCACGTGCTTGGCACCGTCACCATCGCGCAACTCGGGAGCTTTTTTCTGCCACGGATCAACGAGCCGCGCCTGATGCGCCAGGTCACCAGCAGCCTTGCGCACATCGGCCGCGCCCTCAAGGCTCGCGTGCTCCACACCGTCGAGCCGGCCCGCGAAGAGGATCTCTTCATCCGCGTTGGCGCGATGGATATTCGCTCCTTCGGGAAAGTTTCCTCGGACGACAACATCCCCTCGTCGCAATCGATCATCATCGTTGGCGATCGCTGGGACATCCAGCAACGCTCCATCCAGCTTGGCGTCCGGGCGCTCGTCATCACCGGCAACCTTCCCGTCGAAGATGAAGTCATCCAGCTCGCCCGGGATAACAACGTTTCCATCCTCGTCAGCCCTTACGACTCCGCCACCACGGCCTGGGTCATCCGCACCGCCTCGACCATCGACCGTCTCATCGACCACGAATTTGCCTCGGTCAATGCCGACACCCGCATTGCCGATCTTCGCAAAAAAATCGCCGTCTCCCGCGCCCACGCCTTCGTGGTTCTCTCCGACGAAGGCCAGCTCCAAGGCATCCTGACCAAAACCGACCTGCTCAGACCCGTGAAGACGCGCCTCGTGCTCGTTGACCACAACGAAATGACCCAGGCGGTCGCCGGCGCCAACGAAGTCACCATCACCGAAATCATCGATCACCACCGCCTTGGCCCGCTCAATACTCCGCAGCCCATTCTATTTATCAATGAACCGGTCGGTTCCACCTGCACCATCATTGCGGATCTTTTCCGTCGCGAAGGCCTCACCCCCTCGCCCGAAATCGCCGGCATCATGATGGGCGGCATTATCTCCGACACGCTTCATCTCAACTCACCCACCTCGACCGAGAAGGATACCCAGCTCCTTTCCTGGCTGTCCAAGATTGCCGGCGTCGATTCCCACGCGCTCGCCGAGATCATCTTCAACTCCGGCTCTGTCATTCTCGCCAGCCCGCCCGAAAAGGTCGTCCGCTCCGACTTCAAACTCTACGAGGAAGAGGGCATCCGCTTCACCGTCTCCCAGGTCGAGGAGCTCGGTTTTGGCAACTTTTGGCAACACGCCAAAAAACTCGCCGCTGCGCTCAAGCAACTCCGCGACACCGACCGGCTCGCCTTTGCCGCCCTCCTTGTCACCGACATCAACACGCAAAACTCACTGCTTCTCGTCAAAGGCAACGCTGAGCTGATCAGCCGCATTCACTATGCACACGTGGAGAAGGACGAAATTTTCGATCTCCCCGGCATCGTCAGCCGCAAAAAACAGCTTATCCCCTACTTCAGCAGCCTGCTCAAGGAAATGCAGGCCGACGGCGCCCTGCCGGCCTCGACCCCACCGCCGGCCAGTTCGTCGTCCGCGCCGTTCACCGGCGCCGCCGCCTAAAGTTTAACAAGTATCCGTCGGCGCCCGTTGCGATGCACGCCGGTCGGACGTGTCTTTTGCTAAATTGCATCGTTGCCTCGCGCCCGTCAGTTCCGCAATTTGCCGCGTTATGACCGTAGAGAACACCGAGCCAGCCGCGCCGGCCCCGAGCGATTTCATCCGCGACATCGTCGCCCAACACGTCGCGGAAAAACGCTACGCCAAAATTGTCACGCGTTTCCCGCCCGAGCCCAACGGCTACCTGCACATCGGCCACGCCAAGTCTATCTGCCTCAATTTCGGCATCGCCCACGAAAACGCCGGCCAGTGCAACCTCCGCATGGATGACACCAACCCGACGAAGGAGGATGTCGAGTACGTCGATTCCATCATCGCCGACGTAAACTGGCTCATCGGCGGCTGGGCCGACAGCTCCCTCGGCTTCAAACCCAAAGGCAAAACGCCGGAAGCCCAGACCGTCAACGGCAAGCCGGACTTCCATCTGCCGGCCGTCCTGGCGGCCTCCGGCTCGCCGATTTCAAATCTCAAATCTCAAACCTCAAATTCCGATCTCTCACCTCTTGCCCCTGGCCTGGAGCCTTTCTTTGCCAGCGACTACTTCGACCAGATTTACGAGTATGCCGTGGCGCTGATCAAGAAAGGCAAAGCCTACGTCTGCGACCTTTCGCCCAAGGAAACCGACGAATACCGCGGCTCGCCCGACAAACCCGGCCGGGACTCGCCTTGGCGCAACCGCACCGTCGCGGAAAGCCTCGACCTTTTCCAGCGCATGAAAGCCGGCGAGTTCCCCGACGGCGCGCGCACGCTCCGGGCCAAGATCGACATGGCCGCGCCCAATATCTGGCTGCGCGACCCGCTCATCTACCGTATCCGCCACGCCGAGCATCACCACACCGGCAACAAATGGTGCATTTATCCGCTGTACGATTTCGCGCATTGCCTGAGCGACTACATCGAAGGTGTCACTCACAGCATTTGCACGCTCGAGTTCGAAGTGCACCGGCCGCTCTACGACTGGATTCTCGAAGGGCTCGACCTGGCCCGCCCGCTTCCGCACCAGTACGAATTTGCCCGGCTCAGCCTCGGCTACACCGTGATGAGCAAGCGCAAACTTCTCCAACTCGTGCAGGAAAAAATTGTCACCGGCTGGGACGATCCCCGCATGCCCACCATCTCCGGCCTGCGCCGCCGCGGTGTGCCCGCCGCCGCGCTGCGTAATTTTGCCTACCACATCGGTGTGACGAAGTTCAACGGCCTCACCGACGTCGCCGTGCTCGAACACGCCATCCGCGAAGATTTGAACGCGACGGCCCTGCGCCGCCTTGCCGTGCTGCGCCCGGTGAAACTCGTCTTAATCAACATTCCCGCCGGCGAAGAAATCGAGTGCAACGCCGTGAACCACCCCGGCGACGAAACCGCCGGCACGCGCAAGATCGCGCTGACCCGCGAGATATTCATCGAGAGCGACGATTTCATGGAGGCGCCTGCGCCGAAATATTTCCGCCTGAAACCCGGCGGCGAAGTGCGGCTCAAGTATGCCTGCATCATCAAGTGCGACGAAGTGGTGAAAGACGCCGCGGGCCAGATCACCGAGCTGCGCTGCACCGCCGACCTCGACTCGCGCACCGGCGGCCCCACCGCCGCGAAAAAAGTCAAAGGCACCATCCACTGGGTCAGCGCGACCCACGCCATCGAGGCCCAGGTGCGCCTCTACGACCGCCTCTTCACCGTGCCCGAGCCGGATGCCGACGGCGATTTCAAGGCGCACATCAATCCGCATTCGCTCGAAGTCGTGACCGCGAAACTGGAACCCACGCTCAACGAGGCGCGCGCCGACCAGCGTTTTCAATTTGAACGCCTCGGTTACTTCGCCCTCGATCCGAAGGACTCTCAGCCGGGCAAGCCCGTCTTCAACCGCACCATCACGCTAAGGGACACCTGGGCGAAGGCAGCAACCTGAGCCCAATTCACCACGGATCACACGGATGGACACCCATAGATTCTTTTCCCCGCGGATTGCGCTGATGGACGCGGATAAACTACATGTCATTCCGAGCCGAGCGAGGAATCTCCGTTGTAATATAATACGTTACAAACTGAAACCGAGATTCCTCGCTCGGCTCGGAATGACAAAACCAGTTCAAAGACATACCTTAACCTCCACTCGTCCGGATTCGTGTCCATTCGCGTTCATTCGCGGTTAGAACCTTCCCGGCCTCAGGCCAATCATGAAGCAAACCATCGTTACCCTCGACATGGAGGGCGTCCTCACCCCGGAGATCTGGATCGCCGTCGCCGAGCGTACCGGCATTCCCGAATTACGCCGCACCACGCGCGACGAACCCGACTACGACAAGCTCATGCACTACCGGATGGATATTCTCGACCGCCACGGCGTCACGCTGTCGAAAATCCAGGAAGTCATCTGCACGCTCTCGCCCTTGGCGGGCGCGGTCGAATTCTTGGATGCACTCCGCGCGCAAACCCAGGCCATCATCCTTTCCGACACGTTCGAGCAATTCGCCCAGCCGCTCCTGCGCCAGCTCAAGTGGCCCACCCTTTTCTGCCACCGACTCATCGTAGTCAACGACCGCATCACCGGCTACCAGCTCCGTATGCCGGACCAGAAACGCCAGTCCGTGCAAGCGCTGCAAGCGCTCAATTATAAGGTCATCGCCGTCGGCGATTCCTTCAACGACACGAGCATGCTGATCCAGGCCGACCACGGCATCCTCTTTCACGCCCCCGCCAACGTCGTCGAAAAATTTCCTCAGTTCCCCGCGATCAATGAATATCCGGCGCTGCTGGAATTCATTCAAGACAAGCTGTGAGGAAGATTCTGTCTGATCCCTACCCATTCCTTTTTTAACCGCGGATGGACGCGGATAAATGGTTTAGAGCATTTTAACCACTTATGCACACTGATGGTCACTGATAACAGGAATCTATCCGTGCTTATCCGCGTAATCCGCGGGAAAACCAGATCACAGGCCTTGAACTGTACTGCAATTCGCGTTCATCGGCGTTCATCTGCGATTACACCTCACCCAGCCGCCTTCACCCAGTCAGAAACCGCTCCACGCGTTTGAGCACGCGGTCGCGTCCGAGGACGCGGAACATGCTGGTGATGCTGGGCCCGACGTTCGTGCCGGACACCGCGAGTCGCGCCACCGCCTGATAATCGCCGAAGCCGAGTCCGTTCTTGGCCGCGAGCGCCTTGATCGCCTCCTCGATGGCCAAATCGCTGGAGAAATCGGCCGTCTGCAAAACCGTAAATAATTCCGCCAGTCGTGCCTTCGGTTCGCCCTTGGCCATCACTTTCTCGCGCACTTTCGGATCGATGACAAAATCGTCGGTGAAGAAATAATTCGTGTAGGCCGGCAGCTCCTCGATCGCCTTGATCTTCGGCTGGCTGAGCAGCATCACCTCGCGGAAATACGCCTCGTTCGCGAACACGCCCCCCAGCCCTTGCCGCGTGAAATAGTCCCGCGCGCGCTGTACAAACTGATCGGTCGGCAATTCCAGCAGGTAAAGCATGTTCATGTGCGCGAGTTTCTTCTCGTCGAAGCGCGCATTGCTCTGGTTCACGCCGGGCAAGTCGAAGAGCCGGATGATTTCGGCGATGGGCATCTTTTCGCGGTCATCGCCCGGATTCCAGCCCAGCAGGCACAAAAAATTGACCAGCGCCTCGGGCAGGAATCCGCGTTTCTGGTATTCCTCGATCAGCGCACCTTGGTCGCGCTTCGACATCTTACCCGGGCCGTTCTGCTTTAAAATAAGCGGAATGTGCGCATAAATCGGCAGCGGCGCGCCGAAGGCCTTGAACAGCTCCGTGTGCTTGCTCGTGTTCGACAGATGGTCCTCGCCGCGAATGACGTGCGTGATACCCATGGTGATGTCATCGACGACGTTCACCAGGTGAAATACCGGGTTGCCGTCCGAGCGCACGACGACGAAGTCTTTTTCCTCGGTGCGTTCGACGCGGCCGCGGATGGCATCCTCGATGACCTGTGGTTCGCCGGAAATTTTGAAAAACACCGCGCCTTCCTTTTCGTAGGTGCGGCCCGTGGATTTCAGTTTCTCCAGGTACTCGCGATAAATGGGCGCACGTTCGCTCTGGCGGTACGGCCCGTGATCGCCGCCGCCACAACTGCCGACCTTCGGGCCCTCGTCCCAGTTGAGCCCGAGCCAGGTGAGGCTGTCGTAGATGACGTTGAGAAACGCCTCGCTGTTGCGTTCCTTGTCCGTGTCCTCGATCCGCAGGATGAACACGCCGCCGGTATGGCGGGCATAAAGCCAGCTGAACAGCGCGGTGCGGGCGCTGCCGATGTGGAAAAACCCGGTGGGACTCGGGGCAAAACGAACGCGGACTTGGGACATATCTTTTGTATGGATCCTAACTCATGAAAACCACCCGGGGTTAAATCAAACTGCAAATTCCAAACGCCAAGTTCCAAAGAAATCTCAAACACCCTAATCGACGCGGACTGGCTGGTTTTTTGGGTATTGGCGTTTGTGATTTTCAGTGCCCATCTAAATGGGCATGTCTGCTTTCGATCCCCTGGTTGTCGCCGCGCGCTTCGACACCGCCGCACGGGCCGCCGGCTTCCGCATCGAGAAATTCGGCGAGACGCCTTCCGGGCCGCTTTTGGCTCTGACCAAGCGCACGGTCGGCCCGCGCCCGCGCATCTATCTCTCGGCCGGCATCCACGGTGACGAGCCGGCGCCACCGCTCGCGCTGCTGCGGTTGATCGAGCGCGGCTTTTTCGACGCGCGCGCTGTCTGGTTTATCTGCCCGCTGCTCAATCCCGTTGGGCTGGCGCGCGGCACGCGTGAAAATGCCGACGGCCTCGACCTCAACCGCGACTATCGCGACCCGGCCTCGGCGGAGATTCGCGCCCACGTCACCTGGCTGCAGCGCCAGCCGCGCTTCGACCTCGCGTTAATCGTTCATGAGGACTGGGAGGCGGCCGGATTTTATTTGTACGAGTTGAACCGGACGCAGCAGCCCAGCCTCGCCGAACCCATCCTCGAGGCCGTGCGCACCGGCTGCCCGATCGAACTCGCGGAGCAAATCGATGGCCGGCCAGCCAAAGGCGGCATCATCCGCCCCGAAGGCGATCCCACCAAACGCGAGGTATGGCCCGAATCCATTTATCTGCATGCCCACCACACGAGGCACAGCTACGGGCTGGAGACTCCGTCGGGCCTGCCCCTCGAACAACGCATCGCCACACTTTGCGCGGCGATTGAAGCCGCGCTGGGAACAAAAAATCCCAAACGCCAAACCCCAAATCCCAAAAAGATCTAAACAACAACTGGCGGCGACAAGTGCATGGCCTCGGCGGTGAGAATTACTCCACGGTTTTAATATTCTTTGACGTTTGGACAATTGGCGCTTGGGATTTGCGCGCGGCGGGTTCAGGCGGGCGCGCTCAATCCGTGCTTAGCACAAAATTCCGCCATATCCGCCGGCAATGGCGCGTGGAAGACATGCGGTAAGCTTTCCTGTGGTGAGCCTGTCGAATCTGCCGGCTGCAAATCGATCTCCGCGCAGTGCAGCGCCTGCCGCGGCAGCAACAGTTTTTCAGCCAGCGCGGGCGTCCAGCCCGTCGCGATAAATTCAAGGAACAGCCGCGCGTCCGGGCCGTAGATTTTGTCGCCGACGACACTATGCCCAAGCCATTGCGCGTGCGCACGGATCTGGTGCTTGCGTCCGGTTTCGAGCGCCACCCACGCCAGGGTGAAATCAGAAGATACGGCCACCGGCTCAAAACGCGTCACCGCCGCCTGGCCATCCGACCGCACCATCGATTTCACAAAAACCGGCCCCGCCTCGTCGTCGCCCAGCGGTTGATCAACTGTCACAGGCTCGCGTAGCACGCCCGTCAAAATCGCCAGGTAGCTTTTCTTCACGCGCCGGCGCTGCACCGCTTTTTGCAGGCGTCCGGCAGTGACCGCGTCCTTGGCAAAAACGACGACCCCGCTTGTCTCGCGGTCGAGGCGAAAGATGAGGTGCGCCATCGCCAGGCCGAATTCCTCGCGAATCGCGCCCACCAGGCTCGACCACGGCCCGGCCTTCGACGGATGGCAGACGACGTCGCCCGGTTTGTTAATGACCAGCAGGCGCGCATCCTCGTAAATCACCCACGCACGAAGTTCCGCGGATTCGATCATCCGCACCGGCCCCTGCGGCAGACGGCCCCACTGCGTCCCCTCGCCGACGACCATCATGGCTTCTCAGGCATCGGCCGGTACCGTGCAATGACCTTGGCCGCTATACGCGTGGCCAAGGGCTTGGGTACCCTGGCTCCAATTGCAGCCAGGATTTTGTTGCGCCAGCCGCTCACGACCTGACTCTTGGCCTCCGCCAGGGCGCGCAGCGAGGTCATCACGACCTGCTCGCACGTTTCGCGCGAGTCAGCAGGCAGCAACGATTGCTTGAGGCCGGCGGCCTTGAAAAAATTTGTCGCGGTCGGCCCCGGGCACACCGCCAGCGAGCGCACCCCGCTGCCGCGCAGATCCTCGTCGAGCGCGAGGCTCCAGTGCAGCACGAAGGCCTTGGTCGCCCCGTACGTCGCCATCCATGGCGTGGGCTGAAAAGCCGCAGTCGAGGCGATATTCATCACCACCCCGCCCCGCGTGCGCAGCACCGGCAGCAACAGTCCAGTGAGTTGCACCAGCGCGCGCATGTTCACGTCGATCATGCCAAGCTGGTGCGCCAGGTTCGGTTCGGGAAACGCCCCATAGGAACCAAAACCGCTGTTGTTGATGAGCAAAACTTTCCCAACAGGTTGGCCGCGATTAAGAATTTCTTCTAACTGGGCCGCGACTGCCTCAACTTGCAAGGGTTGTGCGAGATCGCACGGGAAGTGGCGCAACTTAAGCTTAGAATCATTTATGTCAGGTGCGTGTCGAGAAAGATTGAAAAACTCAAGTTCTGGTCGCATGGTTCCCATCGCCCCAATGAATGATTTTCCAATACCGGAAGATCCGCCCGTCACGACGACGGAGCCGAACTTAGAAAGTGCTTCGCTTAGCGAGGCCATATCGATGGAAGAAACATTTTTCAGCAGTTAGCTCAACCCAAAGGAAGAAACATGAACAGACAAAACCACACTCACGATCTGATCGTTTCCGGCATCCACCTCGAGCTCACGCCGTCGTTAAAAACCTTCGTCCAGGAAAAATCGGAGCGATTGTTCCGCCACGAAGAGCGCATCGTGAGGGTGCGCATCGAACTCGAAAGTGATGCTAAACAGGCCGTGAGCACCCGTTTTGTCGCCAAAGGGCACATCGAGATTCACGGACCCGACATGAATGCCAGCGTCGCGTCCCACGAAATGCACAAGGCCGTGGATATGCTCATCGACAAGCTCGACCGTATGCTCCGCCGCCGCGCCCGCCTCTTCAAGGTGAAGCGCAAGCACACGCATGCAGTTGAAATCGACGCCATGCTGCCCGAAGCGGTGTGAAACTAAATTAGATTTTCTCCGTGTGTATGCCCGCCGTTGCGGAACGGCGGGCTTTTTTATTTCGACTGGGCAACACATAAAATTGGCAACCACAGGCGTATGCATGGCGTCACTCTTAACGCCATGTTCCACCGTCTGTTCCCCGCCGTCGTCTGCGTGGCCATTGTTTTCTTTGCGCCGCGCCTGGTCGCACAACCCGCGTCGGCCGATTATCCGCCGTTGAACGCTAAGGCCACCGCCGATTTTGACCGCACCTGGGTGCGTTTCCAAAAGCGAAAACCCGACTCCGGCTCGCGCGACATCTACACTTTTTTCCTCAACGCCGTGGCCCTCAACTGGCGGCCGGAAAAATGGTCCGCGGTCATCGACCTGGCCGAGGAGCTGCACGACCGGGATCCCGACAGCCCGACTTACGGTAACTACCGTTGGTATTGGCGCGACCCGCATCCCAACGACCGCAACGCCGTGGAATTTTGCATGCAGACGGCGAGCCTCGCGTGGGTGCTTTACCGCGACCGCCTGCCCGCCGACGCTAGGGCGAAGCTCGCCGCCGCCCTCGCCCTCGGCAGCGAAGGCATGCTACGGCACAAAGTGGACGTCAGCTATACCAATATTTTTCTCATGCGGCTGGCCAATTGCATCCTTATCGGTGAATCCACCGGCCGGCCCGATCTCGGGCAGCGCGGCCGGACGTGGCTCGACGAATGGCTCGCTTACACGCGAGCCAATGGCATCCATGAATTTTCCAGCCCCACTTACTACGGGGTCGATATCGAGGATCTCGGCGCCCTGGCCCGTTGCACACAGGAGCCTGACGTGCGGATCAAGGCCGAAGCCGCACTGCGCCTTTTCTGGACAGACATCGCGGCAAACTGGTTTGCGCCTTACGCCGGCATCGCCGGCGCGCACAGCCGCGACTACGGTTTTCTCACCGGCCACGGCATGCTCGACCAGCAATTGTTCCGGGCGCACTGGCTTGCGGACAACCCCGGTGGCGAATCGCGCCCGGTGCTTGACGACCTGACGAGTTGGGATCCGCCGCCCGATTTGCGCGCCACGGTGGACGATCCGCCGCGCCGCGTATCGCAGCAATGGGGCTCGCATCCAGGGGATCGCGCCACGCACTACGTCGGCCGGAATTTTTCGCTCGGCACCGCCGGCGAAAGTTACGGCGCACAGGACAAGGTGCTGGCCCTCACGCTCGCCGGCGGCCCACAAATGCCGATCGTGAACTTCTCGCTCGATTATCGCGGCGATCCTTACGGGCAGGCAAAAATCGCCGAAGCCAGCGGTCATATGAAACTCATGCACCTCGTCCCGTTTGTCGCGAGCGTGCAACGTGGCCCCGAGACGCTGTTGGTCGCCGTTTACGATCCATCCTCCGCCATCAATCCCGCCGGCAAAAGCCAGCCCATGGACTATGCGGGCGTGGGAGCGACCTTCGTGCTGCCGGCCACCGTCGAATCATGGGATGCCCGCGGCCCGCTGGCCGCTGATGCAACCGAGCAAACCCTCGCCGGCGACGACCCTCTTTTCCTGCGTTATGGCGACACCGCAGCTATGCTGTGCTTCGTCTTCACGCGCGACGATCGCGGCCAGCCGGCAAAAATCATCCTTGTGCGCGACGGCCTCGCGGTGGGCGCGCAACGCCTCACCGCCGTGCTCGCCAGCGGCACGCCACGCGGTCGCGTGACTGCCGCCGTGTGGGTGCGCGCCACCGAAGGACTGGCTGACGACGCAGCCTTCGTCGCTTTTCGCCACGCCTGCCTCGAAGCCGTCGCCCACTCTGTCACGACGGTGGATGGCGATCGCCTCGACGTGGCCGTGCCTGGTTTAAGCGCCCCGCTGAAACTCAGCATTGACCGACGCAAGAAGCAGCGCCTGGCGGTCGAAGGGGCCGATCCAGCCATGGAGCATGGCATTCTCAACGTAAACGGCCGCGACCTCGGCACGCCTTGTCTTTTGCCCAAATAAACCAGCGGCTAGAGCGGTTTCGGTTTAGACAGACCCATGACGGGTGAAATTGTCGTTCCCTCCGCTCGGACGCTTAGTGAGCGGCCAGCCGGATTTTTTGCCACGAAAGACCGCATAGAGCTCAAAGAAAAGTTGTTCTCCGTGTTCTTTGTGATCCTTCGTGGCTACACTAATTTTAAAACCGCTCTAAATCGAAATTGCTCAATTTGGCTGAAACTCAGCCGGCGGGCCTCGCAGCGCCTCGTCCAGTTGGGCTTGGTTCAATTCATAGACCAAGACGCCGTAGGTGATGCGCTCGTCGGGCTCGCGTTTCCGCAGGTAGGCACAAAGCCGGGCCAGCCTGAGTTCATCGTAACGTTGCATGGCCCCAGTCTTGGCCAATCGAGCGAAGGCGGCAGAATCATGCGATTGCCCTATCTGGCCAATCACTGGGGTCAGACGTTGATACTCACTTTCGTATGAATCGCGCCATGGCCCAAAGGCCGTGTGATTATAAACCGACTCCAGCATGGTTGCGCTGATAATATACGTCCCCGGCTTGAGAGTGAGCTGGAGCTTTCTCGGCGGATCAAACCACGAGGGCAACAGAACCACCTCATTCAATTTGAACAGGCTAAGAGCTCCGCTCCCAAAATAAGAAAAATAGACCGGCGGCTTGGGCCCGGGCTGGCCGGCCCGCCGGGCGATCCATTTTTCAACGGACGGCAAATCCTGTCCCCAATCGTAAGAACTGTCGACCAGGATGCGGTAACCGTTCTTAGGCCCACCGGCGAATTCATTGAAATAAGCCAGCATTTGCGGATAGACCGCCCAGACCTCGCCGGCCGACCACACAAGCAGAGCGCCGGCCAGCACCGGGCCCGATCGATGGCTCCACCACCGGGCTCGGGCCAGCACACCGGCTAAGATGAACAGCACGGGATAGACCGGCAGCAAATGGCGAATGCCGATATTCGCGGTGCCGGCCATCGTCACTCCAAGATAGACGGCAAACAACACCGCCAGCGGCGTGCATTCGTAAAAATTGATGACCGAGGCGGCGGCTGGACTAGCGGCACCTTTGACCGATCGCTGCCGGCAGGCCTGCAGCACCAAAATCATGCCGGCCAGCAAAGCGATGAGGAACGATATGGGGGTTTTGAAAAACCACGCCACGGGGAAAAAATACCACCAGCCAGCCGGGGAATATTGGCCCAAAATAAAGTTCCGGTGGTGCTCGATGGTTAGACCCAAAAGTCGGACATCGATTAAAAAGTGTTCCGGGAAAAGCCGGAATTCCCGGCACCATGCGACATAGTTTGAAACCAGCCCTTCGGGTTGCCCCTCGAAAAGATACCAGTGATAGGAACCGGTGGGTGTTTGCATCCCAAAAGAATAGTGAAACCCAAAAGCCGCCCACAGGGTAAGATAAGCCACCAAGGCCGCCGCCATGGCGGCGGAGACCAGTAAAAAAGCTTGCCGCGTCTCTTGCCTCGGAACGCGGCCGGGAAGCGCCACCGTCACCGGATGTCGCAGCGCAAGCTTTGCCGCCAGCATCAGGATGGCCATGGGCACGATCAGCACCCCGGAAAGTTTGGTGGCCATCAATCCGCCAACCGCCAGGCCGCACCACAGCACCGTCCACGCCGAGATGCGATGAAACAGCGTCCAGAAAGACCAAACGGCCAGCGCGAAAAAAAGCGTCGCGGCAATATCGGTCGTGGCGAGCCCGCTGTTGGCGATGACCACCGGGCACAAACAACAAAAAGCCACGGAGATCAAACCGGCACCAGTGCCATGCAGGCGGCGCGACCAAAAAAACACCACCAACGCCAAGGCTACCCCGAGCAACGTATTCATCGCCCGCGCGGCCCGCAGCCGGGCAAACATGTCGTCTTTGCTCCGAAAAAGAGAAAGCCAGTAGGCATTGCGCAACTGCGTCTCCGCCATGTGATACTCTGCTTCCGTCGGTTGCTCGATCTTCATCGCGAGCAGCGGCAGGGCGACCCACTTTTCCGCCAGAACCAGGTTTCCCGTTGGCTGCGCGTGCACGTCACCCTTGAGAAAAGAATATCCGGCCCCGATGAAAAACGGCTCGTCAAACGTGGGCGACGTGTTCCATCCGGATCCCACGCAAAGCACGACGAAAAGCGTGAGCAGTGCGATGATGGCGCCAATGACTGTACCCGGGCGGTCCGTCACGCGAGGAGGCGGTTCATCATTTAGGATATGATTTCAAAACGACCGTCCGTCAATCCGGGGCAACCTCACTCTTTTTTCCAAAAGGACCGACTGGCGGTTCGCCAGGTCGTAGCCCTCGACAAGGGCGTTGCCCGTCTTCGCTCTTGCGACAGAGCCCTGCTTCGCTCTTCGAGCCGTTTCGACAAGCTCAAGGCCCCGAGCCAGTCGAGTGTGGCTACGCAGGGCACGCTTCGCATTGCGATGCGTGGTGCACCCGGAGGGAGTCGAACCCCCAACCTCCAGATTCGTAGTCTGGCGCTCTATCCAGTTGAGCTACGGGTGCGTATAAGACCTCAAGAACAAGCAAAGATTGCAGACCGGGCGCAAGAGAAATTCGGCGCCAAGCGGTCATTTGTTACTGGTCATTCGTCATTGGTCGCAGTTGGTAGTTGGGCGCGAGACACGCGCAAATCACAAACGCCAAAAAACAGGGAAAGCAGGATTTGGTAATTCGCAGCTGGTTACTCGGATTCTCTTTGGGATCTGGGATTTTTCCAGGCCATCCTTCCCTGCCCTTGCCACTTGTTAGTTGATACTTGTTATTTCGGTCTGGGTCGATCCTTGGACGTTGGGCGTTCAATGTTGGATGTTGAATGTTCAAGGCCCGCCGCCGAGTTCCGCCAATCGACAAGGGTGAGTTGCAGCAGCTTGCGATGGTTGAAATAATTCCACGCCAGTTCGACCGCGAGATCGAGCGGCACGCCGGCGGGCGGCAGGCGGCGGGCCATTTTCCACGCCACGCCGTAGAGGCGGTGGCCGGGCCCGGCGGCGCCACGTCCAGCAGTGTTGACTGCGATTTGGAAACGAAAGTGCTGTTCCTTGAATACCTCAGGCGGCGCGGACAGCACGACACTGCGCAGGCCGAAAACCGGCTCGGGGTTGCCCTGGCCGTAGGGATGCAGCACCGCCAGCTCGTCCATGAGCTGTCCATTCACCTCCGCCGGCGTGAGCCACGCGGCGATTGCGAGGCGGGGTTCGACCCGTGGTCCGCCGCCGGTGCGCACAGCTTCGGCAAACTGCGCGCGGAAGGCGCCGATTTTTTCCTGCGGCAAGGAAATGCCGACCGCCATCGGATGGCCGCCCCAACTGGCGAGGTGTTCGTCGCAGGTGCCGAGGATTTCAACGAGGTTGATGCCGTCCACGCTGCGGCCGGAGCCCTTGGCGAGGCCGGCCTCGTTGCCGAGCACGATACAGGGGCGGTGGTATTTACGCGAGACGCGGCCGGCGACGATGCCGACGACCCCGGGATGCCAGTTCTCACCAAAAAGCACGACGCCCGGTGTATCGGCAAAGTTTTTCTCAATGATCTGTTCCGCCTCTTCCGTGATCGCGCGCTCGATGTCCTGCCGTTCGCGGTTGAAGGCGTCGAGCGCCTGCGCGGTGTCGGTGCAGAATTTTTCATCCTCGCTGAGCATCAACTCGACCGAGAGCGCGGCATCGGCGAGGCGCCCGCTGGCGTTGATGCGCGGGCCGAGGCGGTACGAAATGTCCACCGGCAAAATTTCCTGCTGGGGTTTCACGCCGGCCACCTGCATGAGCGCGCGCAGGCCGGGCCGCGCGGCGGCCTGCAAAATTTTCAAGCCGTGGCACGCGAGGATGCGGTTCTCGCCGGTGAGCAGCACGAGGTCGGCCACGGTGCCGAGGGCCACGAGGTCGAGGTAGTCGCTGAGCTTGATGCCGAGCGCGACCGGATGGTTTTCCGCGCGAAGCTGCTTGAGCAGGCCATGGGCGAGCTTGAAGACGAGGCCCACGGTGCAGAGATGCCGCCAGGCGGCGTCCGCGCCGTCGGTGGAGGCGTTGACGTGCGGATTGATGAGGAGACCCTGCCCGGGCGGAAGTTCCTTCGATCGATGGTGGTCGATGACGAGGACATCGACGCCCTGCGCATAGAGGTAGGCGATCTCGTCGTGGGAATTGGTGCCGCAGTCGAGCGCGATGAACAGGCGCGGCTTCCCCTGCTCCAGCGCGCGATCGATGGCGCTGCGCGAAAGGCCGTAACCGTCTTCCATGCGGCGCGGCACAATGAAACGCGGGTTGGCGCCAAAGCGCCGCAAGATGCTCACGAGGAGGGCGGTGCTGGTGACACCGTCCACGTCGTAATCGCCGAGCACGACGATATCTTCGCCGTTCGCCAGGGCCGTACGCAGGCGCACCACCGCGGCGTCGAGGTTTTGCAGTAGGAACGGGTCGGCCAGTCCGGCGAGCGCGGGCCGGAGAAATTTCTCCACCGCACCAGCTTCAGGCAAATCGAGCCGCAGGAGCAGCTCGGCGAGCACCGGGCTGACGCCGGCGCTGCGGCCGAGCGCTTCGACCTCCGCAGCGGGGAGCGGCGTGTAGTTCCAATGCATGGGTGATTTTTTGCGGGCGGGGTGACCGCACCGGCCCACAAAAAATTTATCGCGAGGCCCGGCTGGCGCCCTGCCACTCGTATTTCGGCGCGATATCGGAGTGCGCCTCGACGTGTTTGCGGTCGCCCTTGTGCCACCAGTAGAACACTTGCGAGGCGATGAAGATCGCCGAGAACGTGCTGGTGACAATGCCGACGAGGAACGTAAAGGAAATGTCGCGCAGCACACCGCCGCCGAAGAGAAAGAGCGCGAGCGCGGCGAGGAAGGTCGTCGTGGCCGTCATGATCGTGCGCGCGAACACCTTTCGGATCGCAGCATTGACGACATCGCGCAGCGAGCCGTTCGGGTTGAGCTTCAATTCCTCGCGGATGCGGTCGAAGACCACGACGGTCTCGTTGATCGAGTAGCCGGCGATGCACAGGATCGCCGCGACCATGGGCGCGGAGAATTGGTGTCCGGTGAGCACAAAGATGCCGATGGTCATCAAGATGTCGTGCAGCGAGGAAAACATCGCGCCGACGCCGAAGCCGAACTCGAAGCGGAAAGCGATATAGACCAGGATCGTGGCCATCGAAACGCCCACCGCGAGCAGGGCGTTGAGCTCGATCTCCTTGCCGATAGAGGCGCCGATGTGGCTCTGGCCGATCTTTTCCAGGCCGTCTTGCGGCAGGGCCGTTTGCAACGCATCGAACACGATGTCGGCCTTGCCCTCAGGGGTCTCGATGTTGAGCGCCTGCCCTCCGCCGCCGATGGAGCTAACGGCCGTCACGTTGATATCCGAGACGCCGCTGGCCTTGGCGATCTCGCGAATTTTCGCGGCATCAGGCTGCTGCTTGAATTGCACGTTGATCATGTCGCCGCCCGCGAAATCGATGCCGTAGATCTTGGGTCCTTGGTAGATCACATAGGCAAAACCGATGATGACGATGAGCCAGGAGCCGATGAAGGCAGGTTTGCCGTAGCGGATGAAATCGACCTGGATGTCCTTCAACAGGCGGTTCATCCGGAACTTTTTGATGAAGCCGGATTCGATGATGAGCTCCATCACGAGGTGAGAGGTGATGAGCACGGAAAACAGCGTCGAAAGCACACCGATGGCGAGCGTGACGCCGAAACCCTTGATCGGGCCGGTGCCCAGGCCGATCATGATGCAGCAGATGATCAACTGCACAGCGTGAGCGTCGAGAATGGTCCAGAGCGCCTTGAGGTAGCCGCTTTGGTTAGCCGTGGCGAGGCTCTTGCCGAGGGCGAGCTCTTCGCGCATGCGTTCAAAGATGAGGATATTCGCGTCCACCGCCATGCCGACGGTGAGCACGATGCCAGCGAGGCCGGGCAGCGTCATCGTCGCGCCAAGGCTCGCCATGACGCCGCCGATGATGACGAGATTGACCGCGAGCATGAGCACCGCCACCACGCCGCCCGTGGTGTAGAAGGTGATCATAAAGGCGGCGACCGCGATGACACCGATAGCGGCGGCAAACACGCCGCTGGAAATGGCATCCTGGGCCAGCGAGGGACCGACTTCGTACTGCTCCTTCACGATGAGCGGCAGGTCGAGCGGGTTATTGAGGACATTGGCGAGATCCATGGCTTCGCGATCGGTAAAACTGCCCGTGATGACTGCGGCCGGGCTATCGATCTCCTCCCTGACGGTGGGCGCGGAATAAAGTTTGCCGTCGAGCACGATGGCCATCCGACCGGGATGGCCGGTGCGCTGGCCCTCCGCGGCAATGGCACCGGTGACCTCGGCGAAACGCTTCCGGCCATCGGTGGTGAACTGCATATCCACCTCGGGTTTGCCATACATATCGGGCCGCGCGTAGGAATTTGAAATGTCCTTGCCGGTCATCTCGGGGATGCGTTTCACGAAAAGACTTTCCTCGAACTCGGTCCCGTCGCTCTGCTGCTGGGTATAGCTCATCTCCTGGTAGCCGGGCGGAACTTCGCCCGGCGCCACGTCGCGCGGGGTGAGCGTGGAATGCACGAGGCAAAAAGTGAGCTGCGCGGGTTTCTTGATGTTGTCGAGGATCTCGGGGTTGTCCTTGGTCGAGACACCGGGCAGCTCGATTTCGATGCGGTTGTTGCCGACCGGGCGGATGACGGGCTCGACCACGCCAAAGGCGTTGATGCGGGCGCTGATGATCTCGATGGCCTTGGTCAATTTGTCCTGGCTGATGTTGGCAGGATCGTTGCCCACAACCTTGGGATCGACCTCGAGCGTGACCGCGACGCCACCCTTCAGGTCGAGGCCGAGCTGAAAATTGCTCTTGGAGCGACGGAGGAGTTCGTTGAGTAGGATGTCATTGCGCTTCTCGACGTTCTTCAGCGTGCTCTCGATATTGATGTCGGGGTAATATTGCGTGAGGTCGAGTTTCCGCTCCGTGGCAATTTGCTTGAGCGCCACGAAGACGCTCGGGGCCTGGCCGGCTTGCTGGCGCTTGGCGGCTTCGTCGAGCAATTTGGCGAATTCGGTTGTTTTGGCCGTGGCATGCGTGCGCGCATAGTCGGCGAACGGCCGGTCATGCAGCGGGACCAGTTCGGCCACCGCAAAGGTCATGATCAGGGCGCTTAAGAGGATCTTCCAGAGGTTGCGTTTAAACATGTCGGGGTTGATTAAGATTCTATTCTAAACTCGGGGCACGCAACACGGTGCGCGGGCGGTCACTTGGATTTCTCGTCGCTGTCTTTTTTCACCACGGCCTGGATGAAGCCCTTGCCGACCTCGATCTTGGTATTGTCGGCAATGCGGACAATGAAGCGGTCGGATTTCACCGCGGCAATGACGCCATAGATGCCGCCGGTGGTGACCACTTCGTCGCCGGTGGCGAGCGCGCTGACCATATTGGCGAGTTCCTTCTGTTTTTTGCGCTGCGGCGCGAAGAGCAGGAAATACATGCCGGCGGCAAAGAGGCCATAGACCAACAAGAGCCAGGGAACGCTCCCCTGCGGCTGGGCGGCGGGTGAGGCAGTTTGCTGGGCGAGAAACAAAGTGAGTGTTTGCGTCATTGCTTGTTGATTGATTTGAAAAGAGAAAACAGGCACTTAATCCAATCTGACCCCCTAAAAGCAAGCACAACCCTTCGCCATCGCCACATCATTGAAAAATAAAGCCTCAACTGCTTGGTCCGTCGAGAAAGCCGAGGAACTTTACGGCCTCAAACGCTGGGGCGCAGGCCATTACTCCGTGGACGCCGAGGGCTGCGTCTGCGTGCAGCCGCGCGCCGATGGCCGCGGCATCCGCGTGCTCGATGTCATCAACGAGGCGCTCGGCATGGGCCTGAAGGCGCCGATGGTCATCCGGTTTCAGGATTTGCTGCGCCACCGCGTCGTGCAGCTCAATGAACTGTTCAACAAAGCCATCAAGGACGAAGGCTACAAGGGCGATTACCGCGGCGTTTTCCCCATCAAGGTCAACCAGCTCCGCGAAGTCGTCGACGAGATCATCGCCGCGGGCAAGGACTTCAACTATGGCCTCGAGGCCGGCTCAAAGCCCGAGTTGATGATCGCGCTCGCCATGCACGAGGGCAACCAGCGCCTCATCATCTGCAATGGCTACAAAGACCACGATTACATCCGCCTGGTGCTGCTCGGCCGCAAACTCGGCAAAAAAATCATCCTGGTCGTCGAACAGCTTTCCGAACTGGACGACATCATCCGCCTCTCGATCGAGACCGGCGTGAAGCCGATGATCGGCTTTCGGGCAAAACTCCAGACCCGCGGCGAGGGCAAGTGGGCCATGTCCACCGGCGACAACGCCAAGTTCGGCCTTAATACCTCGGAAATCCTCTTTGCCTGCGAAAAGCTCAAGGCCGCCAAGCTCACCTCGACGCTGCGCCTCGTGCATTTCCACATCGGCTCGCAGGTGCCCAACATCATCACGATCAAGAACGCCGTCATCGAGGCCACGCGCTTCTACTGCCAGCTCGCGAAGATGGGCTTTCCCATGGGTTACCTCGACGTCGGCGGCGGCCTCGGCATCGACTACGACGGCTCGCGCACCAACTTCGAGTCGTCGATGAATTACTCGATGGAGGAATACACGCGCGACGTCGTCTTCAACATCCGCGAAATCTGCCGCTCCGCCGGCGTGTCCGACCCCGATATCGTGAGCGAGTCGGGCCGCGCCGTCGTCGGGCCCCACTCGATGCTCGTCGTCGAGGTCTTCGAGCGCATCAACAAGCGCGAGTCGCTTGGCCAGCAGCACGAACCGAAGGAAAAACATAATGTCGTGGGCAACCTCGAGGTGCTGCTCAAAAACAAGGCCAAGCTCGGCCGCCTCGAGCGCTTCCACGACGCGCTGCAGAAAAAAGAGGAGGCCTTCTCGCTCTTCAACCTCGGCTACCTCGACCTCGAAAACCGCGCCGCCGCCGAGCAGATTTTCTGGCAAATTTGCGAGCAGATCGCGAAGGAAGGCCGCAAGACCGGCTACCAGCCCGAGGAATTGCACGAACTCTCGCGGCTGCTCGCCGACCAGTACGTCTGCAACTTTTCCGTCTTCCAGTCGCTGCTCGACCACTGGGCGCTCAAGCAGCTTTTTCCCATCGCCCCGCTCCACCGCCTCGACGAGCGCCCGACCGTCAACGCCATCCTGGTGGACATCACCTGCGACTCCGACGGCAAGATCAGCAGCTTTATCGACCTGCAGGACGTCAAGGATTACATCCGGCTGCATCCGTTGAACGGCAAACCCTACTACCTCGGCGTGTTTCTCACCGGCGCCTACCAGGACATCATGGGCGACCTCCATAATCTCTTCGGCCGCGTCAACGAAGTGCACGTCCTGCTCGAGGACGACGAACCCAACGGCTTCTACATCGAGGAAGCGCTCAGCGGCAGCCGGATCGCCGACGTCATCGAGGGCGTGCAATACCAGCAGGAGGAACTTTGCCGCCGCATGAAGGCGCAAATCGACCTCGCCACGCGCAAGGACATGGTCAAGCCGCGCGAAGGCGTGCGCCTGCTCGAACTTTACGAGAGCCAGATGCTCAACAAGACCTACCTCAACATCGAGCGCCTGAGCGGCCGGAAGAAAAAGAAAACGTGAAAGCCGGCTATGCCCGAATGATACGGAAACCGTTATATTTGAATTTGAGGTAGAGCGGGACCGCCGAGGCTGCGCACTCGTCGCCGCCGGGCCCGCCGGAAAATTATCGGCGCGCCCGGCGGTCGCGCCCTACCATCGAAAACAATTTCCTCATGAAAACCCGCGCGATTCTCACCACCGTATTCCTGCTCATCGGCCTCGCAGCCGGATGGATGGCGTGGCTGACCTGGCAGGCTGACGAGGATGGCAAATGGCTTTTCGGGGTGTTTGCGGCGTTTTTTCTCATCCTCGCCGCCGCGCCGTTCCTGCCCGCGTCGAAAAAGGAAAAAGAGCCCGCCAAGGTTTTGAACACGCGCTTTGTCCCGGCGTGGCAAATGGAAGGCATGATCCTGTTGGCGCTGCTCGCCATCATCGCCAGCGTCGTCGCCCATTGTGCGCACCTGGCGAAATGATTATGCATGGCATGCATAATCATTTCCCATTTGCGGTTTGCCCGGAAAAAGGAGGCATGATTAGTTTTCCTTTTCCATCATGTCTCATTTCCTGCGTCTGCTTCGTTGTCTGGCCGTCCTGTTATCCTCAATCCTTTCGCTTTCCGCCCTCGCCAGCGACCGCCTGACGCTAAATTTCAATTCCGACTGGAAGTTCCTCAAGGCCGACCCAGCAGGCGCGGCCGCACCCGGCTTCGAAGACCACGGCTGGACAACCGTCTCCACTCCGCACACCTACAACGACACCGATACATTCGACAACTGGTCTTCGCCCGACATGCACGGCGAGCAGGACCAGTGGAGCGGGCGCACCTGGTATCGAAAAACTTTCGCCCTGCCCGATTCGTTCGAGGGCAAAAAAATCTTCATCGAATTCGAGGGCGTGCGCCAGGTCGCGGAGGTTTATCTCAACGGCCACCTGCTCGGCGTGGGCAAAAACGGTTTCGTTCCCTTCGGCTTCGACCTCACGCCGTATCTGCGCTTCGGCGGGGAGACGAACGTCGTCGCCGTGATGTGCGACAACCGCTTCATGAAGGATCCCGAAGGGACCGATCTCGCCAAGATGTCCGCCGAAGTAAACGCGTCCATCCCCGACGACGTGGATAAAATCCAGGCCGACCAAATTCCCTGGAATAATCCGCGCTGGCACCCGCCGCACGGCGGCATTTATCGCAATGTCCGTCTCTACGTCACCGACCCGCTGCATATTTCGCTGCCGCTCTACAGCTTTCTCCAGACCGCCGGGCCTTACGTTTACGCGACCGATATTTCCGCCGCATCGGCCCAACTGCACGTCGAAGTGCCCATCGAGAACGAACGCACCACCGATAAAGACGTCATACTTCACGTCGATGTCTTCGACGCCGAGGACAAGCCGGTACTAGCCTTGGATCACGACGGAAGAATCGCAGCCGGCACGCACGA
>Ga0210395_10000821_pt1 | contig 23893 bp, 20 predicted proteins | sample IncBWH4OmetaG_FD_150861 | JGI IMG/M metagenome (GOLD analysis project Ga0210395, IMG submission 150861) | Forest soil microbial communities from Barre Woods Harvard Forest LTER site, Petersham, Massachusetts, United States - Inc-BW-H-4-O ... | reverse complement strand
CGCTGTAGTAGGACAGAACGTTGGGCCTCACGCCGGTGGTGCCGGTGAAGGACGTCACGCCGGAGTAGGAGTTCGGCACGCCGTCGACATAGACGCCGAGGTAGGAGTCCTCGGCAGCGGGCAGCGCAGCGGTCGCCGAATGCCCTGGATCCCGGCTGGTACGCCAGGCCAGGCCGCCGGCCACAGCTCCGAACAGCACCACCAGACAAGTAACCGTCATCAGCCGCCAGGGCCGTCGGCGACCAGCGCGAGCGATTAGTCGCGGTCGGCTGCTGTAACCGTGCCCTGACCGTGCCCTCGGCACCGAGCTCCCAGGGTCGGCCGGGCTGCGGTGCTGCGGCCTCGCGGTCATCGCGCCAGCCTCTCATAGCCCTTTGCCAGCTGGCAGAGAACCGTGACGACCGCTCAGCTAGTGCCGTCGGCTCCGCGACCGGGCGCGAAAAGATCAACAACTGGCAAGCCGGCCCGCACCATGGCGGTCGCGCTGACCTGGCACCTCGCGGATGTTCGCAATCTCGGGAAATTCGTCGAATGCCTGACTCGCCGTGCGATCGGACAGTACCTTCTGGTACGTGGCGTGCCTTTCCATGAGGTTTCGCCACGCTACGTGACGGCGCGAGTGCAATACCCGGCATCGAGGCGGGCAGACGGCCCTCTGCATCCCCTGGGGTGCAGGCAGGGGGGGCATGGACAACGGACTAACGCCTTCGCAGAAGGCGGTGTCTGTCAAGATCGCTACCGTGCCTTCAACGGGCACGGCACCTCTGCACGGTCAGGCCTGGGCTGGCTGGCTGAGCGGGCCAAGCAGCTGCGCATGGCTGGCGGTCCGGAAAGTGGTCTCGGTCCGGCCAATGCGGCGAGGGCCTGATTAGTGATGCCGGCTGACGGCGCTGACCGGGCCCAGCCAGGCGTGCTGCTGGATGCCACGCCACCTCACCCGAGGGCACCAGAAGATCATCGCGGCCGGGTGTCCCCGCCGCCGGTATCTCCTCGGCCCGATGATGGCTACCGGTCCGCGAGCCGCGGCTACCTGGCCAGGTACTGGCCCCTGCTCACCGTCCTCGGCGTGCAGGCGGCTCTATCGCTACGGCTCGTCTGGGCCAACACCGCGTTCCAGGATGAGGCTCTCTACCTGCGGGCAGGACATCTGGAATGGGCCAGGTGGCTGCACGGCAATCCGATCCCCGACTTCCCCTCCTACTTTTCCGGCGCCCCCGTGCTCTACCCGCCGGTCGGGGCACTCGCCGACAGTATCGGAGGCTTGGCCGCCGCCCGCATCCTGTCGCTGTGCTTCATGCTCGGGGTGACAGCACTGCTGTGGACAACAGCGTCCCGGCTTTTCGGCCAGCGTGCCGCGCTCCTCGCTACGGGATTGTTCGCGACGCTCCCCGGCACCCAGTTCCTCGGAGCCTTCGCGACCTACGACGCGATGGCGCTCTTGCTGCTCGCGCTGGCCGCCTGGCTAGCCGTGCGGTCCGCGGACTGCGAGTTCGCGGCCAGGATGACGCTGCTGTGCGCTGCGGGTGCAATCCTCGCGCTTGCGGATGCCGTGAAATATGCGACCGCATTGTTCACTCCGGTGGTGCTCGTAGTCGGTGCGCTGGCAGTAGCGCGGCGACATGGGCTCGGCGCGGTGCTGGGGGCCGCGTGCGCCGTCCTCGGCTCGTGGCTCGTCCTGGCGGTCGGCGCAGTTCTTGTCGCCGGGCAGCCATACTGGCTCGGCATCACGACCAGCACCCTCGATCGACCAAGCGCCACCGTGCCGGCGGCCACAGTCCTGCAGCATGCCTACGTATGGACGAGCCTGATACTTATCCTTGCCGTGCTCGGCACGCTGCTGGCGATACGCAGCAGGGAACGCGGACGACTCTTGCTGGGAGTTCTTGCGGCAGCCGCGCTGCTCGTGCCGGCCGAGCAGGCCAGGCTGCACACCACCGTCAGCCTGCAGAAGCACGTGGTGTTCGGTGCCTGGTTCGCTGCGATCGCAGCCGGATACGCTATGGCCCGGCTGAGCCGGGTGGATCGTGGTCGCGGGTGGGCACCAGTCATGGCGATCCCGATCGCCGCCTCCACACTGTTCGGCTCAATCGGGCAGGCCGGGGAGCTGTACAGTGCCTGGCCCAGCGCCACCGATGCGATCGCTGTCCTGCGCTCCGCCGTCCACTCCCATCCGGGCAACTACCTGGCGGAGGACTATGACGTCGAGGCGTACTACCTCCGAAGCGAAGTTCCCTGGCAGCGGTGGTCCAGCACCTACTACTTCCGATATCCGGGGAAAGAGAAGGGGGCGGCTTCCTACGCCGCGGCAATCGACAGCCATTACTTCGCCCTCGTGATACTCGACTTCGGCGATACGGCGGCAACGGACCGGGACATCACAGCGGACATGACCCGCGCGGGCGGCTACGTCGTCCTGGCGCGGGCCGGCCGATTCACAATCTGGGCCTCCGAACGTCCCGGCCAGACTTTGTCGGCGGAGGCGAGTCATGCTGGTGCCTGATTCTTCCGACACCTCGCCGGGAGAGTATCTGCCGAGACCGCCCGGTCGACGTGAGAAATACGAGTACTTCGGCAAGCAGCGCCGCTGGGCTTTCGGCTGGCTGCTCGTGGCGGCGGCCGGAATCCTCTACGGGTACATTCACGTGGCCGAGCACGCCTGGCTTGTCGCTCCCCTGATGTGGCTTCTGCTCATGGTCCTGGTGCCGCCTGCTGTCATCAACTTCTGGCTGCGCATCGGCCGTCCCAGGCTGACCCTGGCAGATCACGAGGCCACCGTCGCCGACTACCGCGAACACGGCGAGACCGTCGACGTATTCCTACCGAGCTGCGGTGAGTCACTGCCGGTGCTGAACAACACCATGAGATATGCCAGCCTGCTGCAATGGCATGGCACTAAGACCGTCTACGTGCTCGATGACTCGGCCAGGGAGCAGGTCCGCGATCTTGCCGACAGGTATGGCTTCCGATACATCGTGCGCCCGAACCCGGGGCAGATGAAGAAGGCGGGCAATCTCACCCACGCCCTGGGCATCAGCGACGGCGAGTTCATCGCCGTCATCGACGCCGACTTCGCGGTGCGCCCCGACTTCCTCCTGGAGATCATGCCGTACTTTTCCGATCCGAAGATCGGTATCGTCCAGACCGCCCAGTGTTTCGATGTCCGCGATCCGTCGTTCTCCTATATCCAGCGCTACGCGGGCACGCTCCAGGAGATCTTTTTCCGGTTCATTCAGCCCGCCCGCGATCGGTACAAGGCCGCCATCTGCGCGGGCACGAATCTGATCTATCGGCGTGCCGCGGTGGTGGCGGCGGGCGGCTTCGCTCAGGTGCCGATTGGCGAGGACGTCCATACCGGGGTGAAGCTCTGGTGGGCGGGCTACGAGACTCGCTACCTGCAGCTGAACCTGGCCAAAGGGGTTGCCCCAACTGACTTTCCGTCACTGGCCAACCAGCAGGCTCGCTGGTGCCGCTCATCGATGCTGCTGATGATCGAGTGGCACTTCCTGGAGACTCCATTCACCTGGAGACAGCGCGCTGCGTTCTGGGCGGCGTTCCTGTATTACATGTCCTCGGCCGCGCTGCTCATCACGGGGCCCTTCCCGACTCTCACGATGATCTGGTTCTTCCCCCAGCGGGTCTACCCGCATAATTACTTGCCGATACTGCCGGCGCTCGCGGCGACCCTGTTCGTCTTCCCTATGCTCAGCCGCGGATGGCGGCCGACGATTTTCCGGATCTGCGTCATCAACTCCTGCTGTCACCTGTACTCCGTGTGGTACGCGCTCAGGGGGCGCGTTGCTGAGTGGGTGCCCACCGGCGCGTCGCCCGACAGCGGTCACGTTCCGATGAGGGTCAACCAAATCCTGTGCACCTGGATCGTGATTGTTCAGGTGCTGTTGTGGTCCGGCTTGGCGCTGAGGGTGCACCAGTTCGGCTGGCATCGGTACTGGGCCACGGAGATCCTGGCGGGAGTGCAGCTTTACCTGCTGGCACCGCTGCTGACGCCCAGCAAAGGCGTCTGGAACCGTGTCAAGACGCTGACCGTGGGAGAGGCGGGGTGACAAGCACCGTGTCCGGCGCATGGCCACCCGCCCGCCCCTTGACGTGGATGCCATTCCAACCACATTGCCCCTGTCCTCGGAGCCTAGAAGGAGTGACCCGATGAAGCATCGCAGCTCAGCGGTGCCGACAAGGTCGAGGCGGGTCGCGGGGGTCGCCCTAGCAGTCCTTGCCGCTATTGTCCTGGCGGCGGGTGTGGCCCTCTACAACCGGTCGGCAGATCCCAGCAAAGCACTGCCGGTCAATCTCCCGACCACACCGGGGTCCTACCTTGGGATCTACACCAACGGCTTCCCGAACTCGTACACGGGGCTCACCTCCTTTGCGGGCGCCACGGGCACCCATCCAGACCTGGCCATGTACTACAGCGGATGGTTCGTGCCCTTCCCCAGCCGCTTCGCCACGACTGCGGCCGACAACGGCGTAGTGCCGCTTGTTCAGATGGACCCTGATGGCATCAGCGTTGCGGCGATCGCGTCCGGGAAGTACGACGGCTACCTGAGCGAGTACGCGGAGGCTGTCCGTGCCTATCACCACCCGGTCATCTTGAGCTTCGGTCACGAGATGAACGGCACCTGGTACTCATGGGGCTACCAGAATGTGACCCCAAAGACGTTCGTAGCCGCGTGGCGCCATGTCGTCTCGCTCTTCCGGGCACTCGGAGCTAAGAACGTGACCTGGATGTGGACGGTCAACATCATCAATGACACGCAGGCCGGTCACATTCCGAGCCCGAAGCAATGGTGGCCAGGCGGCGCGTACGTGAACTGGGTCGGCATCGATGGCTACTACCTCAAGTCCACCTGGCAGTTTGCTCCGCTGTTCGGCCCGACAATAAGCGTTGTCCACGAACTGACCGACGACCCGATACTCATCGCGGAGACAGGCGCAGTGCCCGAGGCCGGGCAAGCGGCGAAAATATCCGACCTGTTCGCGGGCATTAAGGCGTACGGGCTGCTCGGGTTCGTGTGGTTCGATGCGACGAACTCGAAAGGCCTAGTCTTCGGCATCGACAGTCCTACAGCTATCGCCGCCTTCCGTAAGGGCGCCACTTCTTACAGCAGGCCCAGGTCGTGAAGAGTCGCCCGATCTCGCCGACAGCACGACCGGTTCGAAGTGCTCGGGTTCTAGACGACTGTGATCGCTCACGGCAACAGCTGCGAGCCCTCTCGGCCGGTCTTGCAACTTCTGATCTGCAGCCGCCCAGCGGCGTCTCTACCTGGGCAAACAGCACGAAGTCCAGCTATCGAGCCAGACGGACTGTACTATCGTTCGGGCGGCGTTCCCATCCGTGTCCCATGGACACGGCCCACGGCGCCGGTACATGTGTGGGCTGGCCGAGGCACCCGGGTGCGCCCCTGATTTCAGGCAGGTGCGGACCATGGATCACGGCATGACAAGCGGACAGCCGGTCGCGGTCGACCAGACCGAGTCTGCGTCCGGAGTTGAGATCGCCGGAAGGCGCCGCCGGGCGCGTAGGGTCAGAGCCATCATCGCCGTCGCGATATGCGTCGTCGTCGTCATAGGCATCTCGGCGGCCATAACCGCGGCCAAGCTGTCGTCCGCGCCGAAGTTCCCGATTCACCGTACGCAGTACGTCCGTTACCTCGGCGACCACGAGCCAAATGCTCCGGGCAAATACACCGGAATTGAGCAGTTCGCTCAGCAGGTCGGCATGCAGCCTAACTTGGTGTCCTATTACGAAAACTGGCTTGTGCCGTTCCAGCCCAAGTTCGCCGCCATGGCGGAGGAGCACGGCGCACTAACGCTCGCGGAGATGGATCCGTTGAACATCTCATTGGCGAGCATCGCTGCTGGGCGATATGACTCCTATCTGAAGTCTTACGCCCACGCGGTCCGGGCATTTGGCAGTCCAGTGGTCGTATCCTTCGGCCATGAGATGAACGGCAACTGGTACTCCTGGGGCAGTCCGCAGACGTCGCCGCCGGTGTTTGTAAAAGCCTGGCGGCACATCGTCACGGTGTTCCGCGAGGCGGGTGCCACAAACGTGATCTGGCTCTGGACAGTCAACGTTGTCAATCCCAGCATCCCCATTCCCAGCCCGAGTCCGTGGTGGCCTGGCAGCTCGTACGTGACTTGGGTGGGCATTGACGGATACTTTTACCTGCAGTCCCAGAGTTTCGCTCAGCTCTTCGGACCGACGATTGTTGACGTGCGCGGGCTGACTAGCGACCCGATACTCATCGCGGAGACAGGAGCGGTAAGTAGTACTAACCAGGCTTCGAAAATCAACGAGATCTTCGCGGGCATTCGCACGTACGGGCTACTCGGCTTCGTATGGTTCGATGAGAACACGCAGGGCCGGGCATGGCGCATAGACAGCCCCGCGGCTTTCGCTGCGTTTCGTCGCGACGCAAGTGAATTCGTGCGGCCTCCGGCGCGTACGACCCCTGCTAGTCCATCGTCCGCTGTTTCATCCCCGTGAGCCTGCCGGAGATGGCGCGCGCCCTAGGGTGGCCCTCGTGCACATTCTTGAGCTGAGCGACTTTTTTTGGCCCGTCATCGGCGGCCTGGAACGCCACGTGCAGACGCTGTCTCGGGAGCTGATCAGCCTCGGCCATACAGTCACGGTGGTGACACTACAAACGGCCGACAACCCGGAAGAGGAAATAGTCGATGGAGTACGGGTCATCCGCATCCGCGGATGGAGCCGCGCCCTGACGACCTTCTATGCCGATGCAGCACGCCCGTTCCACCCGACGGTCCCTGATCCGGGCGTGACGGCCGCGCTACGGCGGCTAATCCGGCGTGAGCGTCCCGCGGTCGTACATAGCCACAGCTGGCTCCAGTACTCGTACTTTCCCCTCTACGACGCGCGGCGAGGGCCCGCTCATGTCGTTACCTTGCACGACTACGGCCTGGCGTGCGCCAAGAAGACGTTTCTACACACCGGTCGCGGGATTGCGGATTCTTCCGATGGCCTGAAGCCAGGATCGCCGGGGGCCGCCACGATCGGAAACTGCTCCGGTCCGCGACTGCTGAAGTGCCTCGCCTGCGTGCCCGAGCAGTACGGCCTGCTCAAGGGCGCTGCGATCACGACCGGTCTGCGCGGCAGTCGCGTTCTCCACCGGCGCGCAGACCGCTATATCGCCATCAGCAGGGCGGTCGCAGACGGGTCAGCCCGCGCCTTGCCGCGCCGCGCCGAAGTCGTCGTACTCCCGACGATGGTGCCGAACCACCTGCCGGCTCTAGCGCAATCGACTCCTCGGCCGGCGTTCCTGCCACCCGAGGATGGTTACCTCATGTTTGTCGGAACCCTAGAACGGCACAAGGGTGTGCAGGTGCTTCTGGAGGCCCGTCGCAGGATGCGCAACCGACCGTCACTAGTCCTGCTCGGCGCCCCGCGCCCCGACACCCCCCGTATCGACGATCCCGACATCGTCATCTCCCATGACGTGCCGTCCGCACAAGTAATGGCATCCTGGATGCGGGCCTCGGTCGCTGTCGTCCCGTCCGTTTTGCACGAGCCGATGGGGCAGGCGGCCATCGAAGCTATGCTCGTTGGACGAGCAGTCGTTGCTTCAGACGTGGGTGGGCTACGGGACGTCGTCGCGCACGGTGTCACAGGTTTGCTGGTGCCACCCGACGACCCAGGAGCATTGGCTGCGGCGCTTGACCGCCTCTTGGACGACTCAGAGACGCGCCTGGCGATGGGGGAAATGGGGCGGCAGCGCGCGCGCCAGTTCGAGGCGGCCGCGGTCACGCCACGGGTAGTCGAGGTCTTCGAGGACGTACTGCTGCGGCGTGCCAGAACGGCGAACGATACGGCGTGAGGTTCCGTGAATCCCGCGGCGCCCGCTGAGGGCGCCCCGCTGGCAATCAACCTACTCAGCTGGGCGTCTCATGGATGCAGTCTGCGACTCGTTTGGCGGCCGGAATGTCTGGCGGTGACTGCTGGGAACTGAGAACTACGAAGATTCGCATCGAGAGCGGCCTCTACAGCACTTCTACCCTGGCACCGGCCAAGCGGTGCCGACAGTCAAAGAAATACCTCGCATGCTTGACGATCTCGCCGTAGTCGAACGCATCGTGGTCCGTGAGTAGAACAACGACATCCGAAGTGGCCAGTTCCTCCTCTGTCAGCTCGACCCGGGTCACCATCTCGTCTACCGCCGTGGGCTCGACGACATGTGGGTCAGTGGCACGCACCGCCGCGCCCATACCCACAAGCAGTTGCGCGACCCGAACCGCCGGGGATTCCCGTGCATCACCCGTGTTCTTCTTGTAGGCGAGACCGAGGAGCAGTATGCGCGCGCCCTTGACCGGCTGCGCTCGCTCGTTGAGCGCCAGCATGATTCGATTTGCCACATAGTCGGGCATGTGGCTGTTAATGTCGTCCGCGAGCTCGACGAAGCGGAAGTTCCGGCCGAGTGCGCGTTCGACCCGCCAAGAAAGGTAGGAAGGATCGATCGGGAGGCAGTGACCGCCGACCCCGGGACCCGGCACGAATGGCATGAAGCCGAAGGGCTTGGTTGCGGCCGCACGAATAGCTTCCCAGACGTCGATTCCGAGGTCATGAGCGAAGACGGCCAGCTCGTTGACCAGTGCGATGTTGACGTGCCGGAACGTATTTTCGATGAGCTTCGCTAGCTCAGCCTCGCGTGGCGACGAAACGACAACGGTCTCCTCGACGACAGTGTCGTAGAAGGCCCGAACGGCCTTGAGAGAACTCTCGTCGATCCCAGAGACAATCTTGGGCGTAGTCGTCAAGGTCCATGTCGTATTACCTGGATCGATGCGCTCCGGGCTGTACCCGAGGTGGAAGTCGACTCCCGCGGTCAGCCCTGATCCATACTCAAGCAGCGGCATCACCCGCTCCTGCGTCGTCCCTGGGTAGGACGTGGACTCACAGATGACAGTGGCGCCAGGACGCAGGTAGGTGGCCAGAGTGCTGGCTGCCGACTCGAGATAACTGAGGTCAGGAAGCCCGTCACGCAGCGGGGTAGGCGTCGCGATGATCGCGACATCGAAGTTCTCGCACGCCAGTGGGTCGCAGGACGGCCGGAAGGCTCCGCTAGCGAGCGCGCGCGCAAGCTCAGCGGATGGCACGTCCTCGACATAGGATGCACCTGCCGCCAGCAGAGAAACCCGCTTCTCGTCGATGTCGTAGCCAACTACCTGGTGGCCGACCGCGACCGCGCGCATAGCCAGCGGTAGACCGACATACCCCATGCCGACAACTACGACGGCTGTCATTGGCTCTCCCTCGGCGCCACGGCCGTTAGGGCGGCGCCGTCCTTTGCGACCGCACGGGCGACTATAAGGATGATCGCTATATTAGTCGTGATATACCTGCCTCGCGGGCGTTTACTTATTCAATATTTCGTACAGCCCTAGCTAGTGAGTTAAGGGGCTCGGCCGCTGAGCCGTTCCAATGACTGCAGCTTGGCTAGGTCGATGAGCAGGGCAACGCCCGGATCCTGATTGGTTTCAGCTACTGACCCGTCATGGTGGCGGGCGGTCGAGGTTCTCGAGAGCGAGGCCTTGCGGATCTGCATGTAAGCCGGCAAGCTTGCGATAGCCCCCACTGATTGCACGCCCAGCCACGCCACGCCGACGCCCGCAATCCCCAGCCGTGGCATGAGCATCCATGCGCTCACGAGAGTCGCCACGAGGATGCCGAGGTTAATTGCCGTCGAGTATCCAAGTCGCTGACTTACTCGAAAAACGGCCACCGCAACATTCGACACGGCATCCGGCAGCGCAGATATCGCCAGCAAGACCAAAAGCTCATACCCGGCAGCCGCATATGGAGCCCCGAACAGCCCTAGAATGAGCTTACCGGCGGCGACCATGACTATCGTCGCTGGAGCCAGCAATACGACGATCACGCGCAACGCTCTGGTCACTACGCTGTGCAGATCCGAACCCGCCCGGACACCCTCGGAGAATACTGCCGTGGCGACCGACGGGCTGACCATGAAAAAGGCGAGGCCTAGCATCCAGGTGATGTAGAAGTACGCGTTCGCCGTCGCGCCAAGCCGTAGGACCACCAGCACAGGCAGGACCAGAGGAGTCACCGCGCCACCCACACTCGTCAGATGCTGAGCGAGCAAGTGGCGGACTGAGTTAGCGGTGGGCGGAGTAAGGGCTCGTCGATGACGTGGGCGTCGATATGGTCGTGGACGGACGGGAGTGTCAGCCGCCCGGCGGCGCGGGACATGGCCAGGTCGATGGCCGAGCCCCATCCGGGGTACGAGCCACGCAGCCCCGACCCCAACGCCGAGGAGGGCGCTCGCAACCCATGCTTCGACTAGGCCGGCTGCACCAGCGCCGAGAGCTGCGAGTGGAAGAACGAAGAGCACCTTGGCCGCGCTGATCACGGTCTGGATCGAGAGAAGTCGACCCGCCCGACGGGCGGCGATGAAAGCCGCGCCGAGAAGGTTGACCACCGTCCATGTCGCTGCACCTATCACTGCGACGAAAATCGGCAGCCCAGCGCGGAAGAACGAGCGGTAGTCGGGAGAGATGTCCAGCACCGGCACGACGGCGGCGGCCGCGGTGGCGGTGACCCCAGCTGTGACCAAACAGACTCGGATAAGCAAGGTCGTCCACTGCGAGGAGCCTTCGCGTGCGTGAAGGCGCTCAATCAGAATCGCGGAGGATCCGAGATACGTAAGCAGCGCTGCTGTGGAGCACAGCGAGATCACCGCCCCGGCAATGCCTACTTCCGTGCTCGTAAAGGCGTGCGCGGCAAGCGCCCAGAATACGTAGCCGAGCCCTCCGCTCACGACCGTCGACGCCATCAGATACAGGCTGTTGCGGACCAAACTGTCTGACCTGACGCGGCGGAGATAGCTGGGAACCCATCGGATCGGCACGGAAAGCTGAGCCATCGTCACTAACACGTCTTTGACGATTTGCTGAGGTTCTGAACGTCAGCATTGATCGACCAGGTTTGCAGCTTCTTGGTCAGAGGATCAATCTGATCGACGGCGGTTAGGGTCACCACGACGCGATCTGTGCACCCATCGGGCAGTGGCGGGACGAACAGGGCTCCACCGAAAGTCCGTCCCGGACCGATGGTCAAGGCCACGGGACTGGCCAGGGGCCGTGGAGGGGTACCCAGCCACTCCGCCGTCAATCGGTAGGCAGCGGTGTCCGACTGAAGGTTCGCGATCTGGAAGTGCAGTTCGATGCCGCCGGCGTCATTGACGGTCTGGTCCACGGCTTGCGGGCTGGTCCAGGCGATCCAGGTATAGCCCGTGGGAGCCGGACGGGGGAGGTGTTCGTAAACATAAAGACCGCCGGCAAGAACGCATACTCCGGCAACGACCGCGACGATGGCATAGGCGCTCGCCCATCTTGCCGTCGCTGGCGTCTCGCTGTCTTCCGCCTCGCCGTCAGACAGGCCGGGGTCCGGGCCCCTGAGATCCAGGCCGGCTCGGTGACCTCCTCCGGACTGCCCAAGCAAAAGCCGGGCCTCGCCCACGACTGCCAGCACGGCCGAGACTATGAGCAGGCAGCAGTACGTGCTGTCCGCCGTGATGCGCAATCCGAGTGCGTAGAGGGCCAGTGAGGCCAAAACTGACCAGATCGCACCGAGCAGCACCGCGCAACATACAAACATCACCCCTCGCGGGAGGCGACGCTCGCTGAAGACCGCGCCGAGCGTGAGCGACCCAGGGACCACGAGAACAATCGGGACGGCTACCGCGGCACGGATGTCGCCCGCTGGGAGCAAGCGCACGACTGCCAGGCTCGCAAATACGACGAGCATCCAGACAGGCCACGCCCGCGGCTTCGAGGGCGTGAACCGTCGCAGGTCACCATGAGTACCGGTCATGGTGTTACCACCAATTTCCCCTTTGGCAACTTTCCGCTCGGCGCTGACCAGTGGGACTGCTCTGGAATTGTCGCGGACGACAGATTGAGTCGATAGATGGCGTAGTTGCCGGACTGGAAGACCTTCACTGCAAACGGGGTCGTATTGAACTTGTCAAGCTTTCCGTAAAACGGAGACTTATTACCTTGCGGTTGAGCCGACAGGGGGTCGTTGGGCGTGAAGTACACGCCGACTTGAGGCACGTCATACGCCATGCGTGCGTCAACGATCAGGTACATGTATCGGGAGAGGTAGAAATCATAGAGCAAATAGGCGGGCTGGATTGTGGCATCAGGACGGGCTAGGAACAAATTCCACACGGGGAAGTTGGTCGACGGAGCGGCGGTGTTCTGCAAGCCAAATGAAGCGATGATGAGGCCGGTGTAGCGGTCAGTGACGACGTTATTGCCTGCACCGAACTGCGCTTTGAACCACTCGCTGGCCGCGACCAACTCAGGCGTGACGGACCGTGCGTCCGAACCGTACAGGAACGGACCAGGAAATCGGTATGAAGCATCCACTCCGGCCGCTGTCCCGCCTACCAGAGCGACGACCAGGGCGATCAACAGCCAGGAGTGCAGGCAGATACGGCCCAAGCGGGGCAAACGGCGTCTGGCTCGGTCGAGCAACCAAACAACTGCGGGGCCTACCAGTATGGACAGTCCTATCCATGTAAAGGCCCAAGACCGGCGAGCGCCCTCGGCCCCGCTGGGAGACAGAATGAAGACATTCGACGGGAAATACGCTAGACCCAGCAACGCGAAGGCTAGGAGCGCAGCCCGGCGGCGCCCTGGCGGCAGATGCCCACTCCTGATTCGAGCCCGAAGCAGAAACAGCCCGCCGACGGCCAGGCACAGGGCGAGCACTGGGACCACGTACGCCGACTTCTGTTCCCACGAGGGTGACAGGGATGCCCCAAAGAGCTGGCGAGCACCCCCAGAGCCACTAGCGGCCTGCAACAGCTCCGAGAAGCCTTGGCCCAGGTACGGCGACAGGTAGGACAAAGTAGTCGGCGCGACGAAGTGGATCCACGCGCCAGCGGTCAGCGCCGTCACCAGTGTCAGGCCCCAGGCCGTGACTGCAGTCTCGACCCACCCATCGGCTTTGGCTACCCACCGAACGCTCAGAGCCAGCGAAACGAGAGTCATGATCAGGATGAGCGTGAAGGTTGACAAGTGGTGGGTGATGACCGTGCCCGCGGACAGGACAACGGTCACCGCACTCCACGCCGCTCGGCCCTCCCCCGGCTGCGAACGGATCGCCCGGACGAAGGCAACGAGAGCCCACACGAGCAGAGTGATGGCCATCGACTCGTAGGCATATTGCGTGTCGAAGTATAGAAAAGAGGAGTTCAAGCAATACAGAATTGCTACGAGCGATGCCGTTCGGTTATCCAAACCTACGCTTTGGGCCAGCATTGCGATGCCAAGTACTAGCGCAACGTGGAAAAATACGAGCAGCAGCGTGCCCGCCTGCCAGATTGTCAGTCCTGAGGCGTTGACGACCGCGGCGGTCGTGGCGTGCAGACCTGGATATTTTGCAATGATCGGGATGATCGGGTTCGGCTGGAATAGCTTGCCCGTGCTGAGGATTTCATAGGTGGCTCGCCAGTGCGCGTATTCGTCATGGTATGCGGGCGCTGTCGGGCTCCGGAGAAGCTTAGGCGCGTAGCTGACGAGCCCATAGAACAGAAGCAATGCGATCCGCATTGGCCCCGGTGTGACTCGGCGTATAAGGAAGCCGGTTAGGGGGAGTTCCAGCAGGATCATTCCCAGCCAGAACCATTCGAACTCGGAGGGCGTAGAAAGCGCTGTGTCGGCAATTTGGTATGAACGCACCAATGCCGCCATACCTGCCAGCTGGCAGATAGCCAAAGCGACCACGGCCAAAGGAGGGACCGGCCGACTCCGGCGCAAGGAAGCGGGCCGCTGGTGACCGGACGGCGCTTCCTGCACTCGAGCAGGCGACACGCCGTGGTGCTCAGCGATGTTAGAGGGCAATGGGTAGTCGTCCATCGCCCAGGGCGGGCCCGCTGTAGCGCCGCGACGGCCGTCCTGCGGCCACGGCCGGTCCCCTGGCGGACGCGACCGCTCGGCCGGACGCACCTGACGCTCATCCTGCGGCCACGGCCGGTCCGCAGGCGGACGCGGCCGGTCACCCTGACGGACCTGACGCTCATCCTGCGGCCACGGCCGGTCCGCAGGCGGACGCGGCCGGTCACCCTGACGGACCTGACGCTCATCCTGCGGCCACGGCCGGTCCCCTGGCGGACGCGGCCGGTCACCCTGACGGACCTGACGCTCATCCTGCGGCCACGGCCGGTCCGCAGGCGGACGCGACCGCTCGGCCGGACGGACCTGACGCTCATCCTGCGGCCACGGCCGGTCCCCAGGCGGACGCGACCGCTCGGCCGGACGGACCTGACGCTCATCCTGCGGCCACGGCCGGTCCCCAGGCGGACGCGGCCGGTCACCCTGACGGACCTGACGCTCATCCTGCGGCCACGGCCGGTCCCCTGGCGGACGCGACCGCTCGGCCGGACGGACCTGACGCTCATCCTGCGGCCACGGCCGCTCCGCAGGCGGACGCGACCGGTCACCCTGACGCTCATCCTGCGGTCGAGGCCGGTCCTCCTGCCGGTGCGATCGATGGCCCGGCACGCGCGGACGCTCAGCGCCTGCCGTTTCCTCAGCCCCGAGCCACTCTTCTGTCTCGACACCCCGGTGGCGACCATCCACCGGGTGCTTGCGCGCACTGGAGTCGGGCACGCCGGTCAAGCCGACTCCGTAACTGCTTGCTCCGCACTGCGCGGGACGTCGGGAAGTAGAGCAGTGTCAGGCGGGCCGGCTTCGATGGCCGGGTGATCTTGCACGCACACCTGGGCATAGAGGTCACGTGTCGTTGCAACTACCTCAGTCCATGAAGGCAGTCTGGGTCGTGCCTCTGCTACTCGACCTGCTCGTATAAACGCCGAGAGCATGCCCGCGAACGTCTTGGTATCCCGCGGGTCGACGAGAGCGACCGGCGCGTCCGCTCCTGCTTGGCGGGCCAGTTCGACATGTGCCGGAATTGCGGATGCAACGACTCGTGCGCCGGACGCCAGCCCGTCAGCCACTGTGAGACCGAACGCCTCATGGTCGCTGGCTGACGTTACTACGCAGGCTTGCGCTAGCAGATCGTCGAGCGCCTTGTCCGAGATTCTTCCGGTGAAGATTATCGGCATAGCTGGGTCGGCAGGCTGGGCGCGCCGCTCCAGCCGAGTACGGTCAGGCCCTTCCCCCACCACCGCAAGGATCGCGCGACAAGGTAGCGCCCGGAAGGCATCGATTATGAGGTCGACATTCTTGTACCGCTCCAAGCGGCCTACGCTGAGCACGACAGGCTCATGGAACATACGCGAGCCGTCGTCTCGCTCGGCCAGCTGCGGACCGATGCCGTTCGGTATCGTCACGGCCTTACCGGCCACGCAGGGAAAGTCTCTCGTTACTAGATCGCGTTCAGCTTCGGAAACGCAAATGACGGCATCAGCCGCAGAGAACAGCCTGGCACCTACGGGCCGATACAACCGGTGAAGGAAGGCCCGGAACGGTGTGTGGCCCGTGCCATGGTAATGAGGCGTGAAGACAAAGGGAACGCAGCTGCCGACAGCGGCCTGGCCAACGAGATTATGGTAGCTGTGGGCGTGTACAAGATCGAAGTCCGCCGCGTGGATTCTCAGGTAGCGGAAGAGGCTGAATGAAACCGGGTAATTGCTCAGGCTCAGGGTCAGAGGGAACCGGAGCACTCGGACGGCACCGATCCGCTCTTCAGTGGGGGAACCGTCCACCTGGTGAGTCAGGACCGTCACGTCATCACCGGCCTCGGCGCAGCCATGGGCAAGTCGACGTACGTGCGTCTCGAGCCCACCGATCCGCGGATGGTAGCTCGCAACGACCTGCGCGATCTTCATGGACTGCTCGCCCCGGCGGAAGCCTGGGAAGTGGCAATCTGCCGACTTCCTCTCGGATCAGCGTGACGTAGCTGGTCAATCAAGGTCCGGTAGTTGTCGACTGTTCGCTGCCAGGAGTGCGGGTCGGCGTACCGCTGATTACGGAGTTCGAGCAGTTTCAGGAGAGCCCCGCGCAAAGCTACGGGGTCACGTGGTGGCACCAGCAGCGCACCGGGATAATCCTGGACCGCCTCGACCAATCCGCCGACCGCACTCACAATCACCGGCAAGCCCGCACTCATCGCTACTTGCAGCGGCCCGGACGACGACGAGCGATGATATGGGAGGACCACAGCGTCGGCTCGTGCTACGAAAGCCGCCAGCTCTGTGTCGGTGACGTAACGGTCTATGCGCTCGATCAAATCTGCATACGGACTGCGCGCGATGGCTTGGTCTGGAGCATCCCACCCCTGCCATGTCTCGCCGACGATGCAGAGACGGAATAGGTTAGCTTGATCGCGATCGAGCGCGCTGAAGGCGGCCAGCAGGTCTTCTACCCCCTTAAACGGCCGCACGACTCCGAAGTACAAGAGCTGGAATGAGGAACCGTCGGTAGCGCCGGACGCAACGGTCGTCGAGTTGACGAGATGGTCGTAAGGACCGTGGGGAATCACACGTACGGGAACGTCGCCCAGTGGATACGAGGCCGTGATGGCCTGCAAGTCGAAGGTGGAATGGACCACATGAGCATCCGCGAGGGACAACAGGCGTGGCATCAGCGTTCGGACGTATCGGCGAGTGCCGGGCAGCGCGGCTTCGCCGACATCCTGCCCTTCGTGCCACTCCAGGATGACTCGGGCACCGAGCTGGGCTGCATGTCTGGCCAAACGCAGGTACGTATGCAATACGGCGCCGGTCCACCACTGAAGCACCAGCACCGTGGGACGCTGAACATCGAGGAAATTCAGCGCACCCTTTAGCGACCTCCCCCAGTACCAGTCCACGCCGTCGTAGACCGGCACGCTGGCTGGGTAGACCGCATTCGCTACAGCGGCGCCAACATGGTTGCGGCCAGGGTAAAGGCGCCGGGGCACAAGTCTCCGCATCAGCAACGCGCCGACGGGATACTGTCCTGCCAAGGCGGATGACAGGCGATACGTATAGTGGCTGATTCCCGACGCGAATAGCCAGCCCGACCCGACAACCACCACACGGTCAGTGCAGGCTTCCTTGGTAGTCGTCACCTGACGGCCCCCTTATCCGCCAGCTCTACCTCCGAAGGGGGCTCTCCCGGGCTGAGGAGCCAAGAAAGAGATCTCGCTACCAGGGCGTTGTTCCGGCGAGAAGGCCACGTCGGCTCCGCCGACTGAACCAGGCTCATGCAGTTTGTGGTCGGCTCGTGACTCATAGTCAGCACCCCTCGCCGGTCACGTGCGGCGCTGGCCGGGTGCCCTGGCGCGCCCGCGCCCACGAGGAGTACGTGTCGCATCACAAGACGTGACGATAATCCCCCCCAACAGGAATCTTGTCCACTAAAAGCTACTGTCCGATCACTTGATCGGGAGGGCGTTTGGCCCATTTCGCTGACAGAGCTACCTCCTCACCCGCGAGAGAGCAGACAGGCCGGCTGGCGCTGATCGCAGAGCAGCGCCTGGCGGGCAAGGGCACGGCCACGCTCCGGTCCAAGGCGCGCACCGTGCCTGGAGACGGCGCCCTGGCCTGACGGAGCGCGACTTCCCCGCCGGGCAGGTCGCCGCAAGTGGTTCGGCGACAGAACCCGAGATCCCACCGCTGAGGGAAAGCCGCCGCTGTCAGTTCGGTGAAGGACGTGAGCCCCTAATTGATCGCCCTGCGCATGGAGTAGGTCGCGGCGCCGCGTCGGAACGCGGCAATCGCGGCAGGGCTCGTAATGAGGTATTGGGCCGTGGCATCGAACCATACGAATCCCAGCAGTCCGTACGCTCGGACGCCAGCGAACAAGTCGGCGATCTTCGCCGGCTGCCCTGCCGATGGCGACGCGGCTGCCTCGGCGATGATTATCGGGTCCTGAGTCACCCCTCGAACGGCGGTGATGGTAGGCCCGAACACGGACGTGAACAGCTCGGACGGCGTGTCGTAGTAGCCATCGATTCCCACCCAGGTCACGTACGATGCACCTGGCCACCAGGCAGCCGGGGCAGCTCTCCTGGCCCTGGGCTTGATGACGTTGACCGTCCACAGCCAGGTCACGTTCCGCGCTCGGGCGGTGCGGAAGACCGTGACGATATGCCGCCAGGCGGCTATGAATACGGTCGGTGGCGTCTCCCGGCGCCCCCAGGAATACCAGGTCCCGTTCATCTCGTGACCAAAGCTCAGGATGACCGGATCGCCGTAAGCGCGGACGGACTTTGCGTATCCGACGAGATAGCGATCGTACCGGCCGGCCGCAATGGCGGCGACGCTCACGTCGGTCGGGTCGATCTGTACCAGCGGCACGGCCCCATGCTGGGACGCCGACTTGGCAAAGCTCGTCCAGAAAGGCTCAAACCATCCGCTGTAGTAGGAAGCGATGTTCGGTCTCACGCCTGTCGCCTCTCTGAACGACGCCAGGCCTGAGTAGGAACTCGGAGCCGACGGAGAGAAAAGGCCGATGTAGGAGGCTGGCGTGGTCGAGAGGTGTACGACGGGCGCACGCGACGGACGCCGTGGCAGATTAAGGATGACAGCACTACCGACGCCTGCCAGCATGACCGCGGCGGCGAGCACGGCGGCAAGCCGCCTCCCACGGTGGCGGCGCCGAGGCTGCGGGCTCTGGGCAATTCGGTGGCGCCCTGGTGGACCTATCTCAGTCTGAACTGCCGTGCTCCCTTGCCGATAGCCGGTCGGTCAGTAGGCAGGCTTCTTGTACGTCATCCCTGCGTCCCGCCGGAACGCCGCGAGAGCTGAGGGAGCCTCGAGACGGTAGTCCTCCCCGTTGATCGGGTTCATCGAGTCGAACCAGACGAGCCCGAGCAGGTCGTACGTGCGAATGCCCGCGAACAGGTCAGCAATCTTCGCCGACTGGCCAGCTGCCGGCACCGCGCCCGTCTCGGCGATAAGTATCGGATCCTTGGTCAGTTCGCGGACCGCCGCGATTGTCGGCCCGAACAAGGGAGCGAACGCCCAGCTCGGCTTTAGGTAATAGCCGTCGATGCCTACCCAGTTCACGTAGGAGCTCCCAGGCCACCAGTCAGCCGGTCCAGGGATCTTTCCGGCCTGGGTGTTATTGATGATGTTGACCGTCCACAGCCAGGTCACGTTCCGCGCTCCGAGCACGCGGAAGACGTCGACTATATGCCGCCAGGCAGCGACAAACATGGCGTGAGATGCGTTCCGGTAGCCCCAGGAGTACCAGCTGCCGTTCATCTCATGACCGAAACTCAAAATGACAGGGTGACGATAGGCGCGCACGGCCTCCGCATATGAGCTCAGGTAGGCGTCGTACTCACCAGCCGCGATCTTGGCTAGGCTGACGCCGTTCGGATCAATCTGCACCAGCGGCACGGCGCCGTTTCTGGCAGCGTTCGAGGCAAGTCCGATCTGGAACGGCTGGTACCAGCCACTGTAGTAGCTGACGATATCTGGCTCGACCCCGGTAGCTTCGGCGAACGACTTCACGCCCGCATATGACGCGGGGGCCCCATCCGAATAGACCCCAATGTAGGACCGCGGTGTCGTGGGGAGCGGGAATGGGAGAGGCCCATCCGGGCTGGATCTGGCCGACTGACCGTGAACGAGGAGAGCCCAGGCGATCGCGCCCGCAGCGACGACTGCAATCGCAGCAGTGACAGTCAGGCCCGACGTCCTTCGCCTGCGCCTTCTATGGTGTCTCATCTGCTCGTTCCTTCTGCGATCCAGGCGTGATTACGGCGCGCCAATCACTTGAGTCGCGAGCGCATCCGGACCAAGCAGACACACCTGGCATGGGTACCTCTGGCCGACTTATGCCCTGATGCGCACGTGACCTGCCTCCGTGGTCCATGGGCCGTGTCTGCCTGCGATCAGGGGCGTGCGGTGAAAGGAACCTCATCGGCGCTAGCCTCTAGGGCCGCAATCCCTTCTGTGCCGTCGAGAGTGGAGGGAACTGGAGCGATAACCACCCCGCCGACTGCAGTCGCGTGCTTAGATCGGGCGCCCGGGGAGGTCGGCTTCCGTCTGGCGTGGCGGCGCTCGGTGAGGATCGTAGCGAGGACGCGAAAGCCATCGCTGAAGGCATTCAGGTTGCTGACGCCGTGTAGTCGCGCATGTTCAACACTGGGGATCTCTGCGACGACGAGACGGGCCTTGACGACGCGTATATGGATAAGCGTCTCGACTTCAAAACCGTCGCCCCATAGCCGTCCGTCACCGTCAAGCGCTGGAGGAGAACTAGAATCCAGACCCAAAACCGGCGAATGGCGTCGCCAGAAGACGTTGAATCCGTAACAAAGATCCGAATAGTGCGCGCTATAGCAAAGGTTAAAGAGCATTGTCAGGAAGCGATTGCCAAGACTGCGGAGGCGCGTTATGTCATGGCTTCTGCCACCATCGGCGAAGCGGCTTCCCTTTGCGAAGTCCGCACCGTCAAGGAGGGCCTTCACGAACTGGGGAATCTCACCTGGGTCAATAGAGCCGTCGGCATCGACCATCGCGATGATATCGCCCATCGCCAATGCAAAGCCACAGGCGAGCGCGTTCCCCTTGCCGCTCCGTGTCTGTCTCACAATGCGTACATCCGGCCGCAGCTGACGCGCGACATCGACGGTTCCGTCGACGGAGTATCCATCCACAAGGATGACCTCGTACGCATCCGGGGGAATGCGAGCAAGGACATAGGGAAGATTGCGGGCTTCGTTGAGCGCCGGAATTACAACAGAGACTCGAGGCCAAGGGTTGGCATCAACTTCACGTACCGTCATGGGCTCCCCTCCCACGTGGTGCGAGCAACACCCGGCGAGAACTGGCCGACACTAGTGACCAGGCAAGACTCAGCCTGCTGACGGCACCGCAGTCAGTTAGGCTCCGGGTCGGTGTGTTAGCTGGAGAGTCCTCCCCCTACTCATCAGACCGAATCACGTTCGCCGCTGTCCTGAGACAGACCCTTATCAATCAGGATCAGCCATTTTTAAGATGCATGCGCCAGCATGCCAGGTAACTAAAATGTTGTCCTCGATATCATGAAAGTGGCGCTTCACATCCGTACTCGAGTGTCGGGCGGGAAGCTTGTGATGTCTGGACCAAGATCCCTGGGCAGGGACTGCTTGAGAGATCGCAGCCTGGCCCAGCACTCAGGTTGCGGGAAGCAAGTGAGCTGCTTGCGGCGATCGGCCGCCAGCTTCAGCGGCAGGATTCCGGCTAGTGACAGTCATCGGTGGCACATCTTGTCTACATCAAAGCTGGCGGCGTCCGCGCTCCGGCCAGATACACCTCTGAGGCCGCGGCGAAGCATCCGCTGCTCGGCAACCGCAAGTTCTGGTACCTGCGCCGGACCACCCGGTCTTCGCCGCTGCGGGTGATGACGGCGCCAAAGATATTGACAGTGCCCGGACGGGCCGACTGCGGACGCCTGCACGCAGGAGGAGGCTACACAGGGCGTCCCGGCGAAAGCCGGACTGCACGGCGGCCATGCAGTTGGCCCTGGTGTCCATGTAAGGCTATGGACGCCGGTGAACGCTTCGGTGGCGGACTGGGCGGGGCCGCTGGCGTTCTGCTGACTCATCCTGTCGGCAGTCCGGGTTTTGAAGTCCTGGTCGGCAAGGGACACCAGATTGCCGACAGCACGCACGGCCATTACGCCTTCGTAGGCGACGGTGTAGAAGGGCGGCATGTCATCCGGCTCCGTCTCAGACCGGCCATCAGGGCTGCTATCGTGGCGCGCGTGCAACGACTGTTTCGCCTGTTGCGTTGTGCATCATGCGCCTGCGGACACTCGCGCCGGGCGCACCGGCATTACCGGCGCGGAAGCGACTGCTCGCTGTGCGACTGCGTGCGGCTCCGACGGAAATGGCGCTCATGCCCTCTGCCCGATCACGACATAGCCCCAGGAGACAGCCTGGCTGTCGACCTGGCCCGTCGCGTGACGGCGGTGGCACCAGGGCGCCACAGGTCGCCAGGGCGCCCAGGAATTGGGACCCCGTAAGCCTCACGAATAGCGCCGCCGCCAGGATCGCCGCGCGCCGCGCGAACAGGCGGCACGTCACGCTCCGCCGCAGAGCTGTGGCCACACGTATGATGCCGAGCGACAAGATCGGGCCCGCAGCGCGCGCCAGAGTCATCGCCAGCGCAGTGATCGACCGGTGCAGGACAGGACAGGAGAGTCGGGAATCGACGGCGCCACGTGCAGCAAGCGGACCCACTCAAGTTGGCCGCGCGGCCAGACAGCCTCATTCCGAAATGCGGTGTTCTACCAGGCCAGGCGAAGCGAGACCCGCCGCCTCAAGGCTCAGTACGGCGGCCGGCACGCAGGCACGTACGCGCCTGCTCGCCGCGGGTCGGGCCCTAGGTACGGCAAGCGCTTGGCCCTGATGACCGGCGCCTGCTGGCATCGAGTCGAGAACCGAGGACCACGATCCGGCGCTGCGCGGACGGCCGCTGCGGCCGAGGGCCTGCGCGTGCTGTTGGCGTTCATGACGAGATCAGGTCCCGCCAGAGGTTGCCGAAGCTAGGTCATCGCGGACGCCCAGCTTGAACGAGAAGGCGGCCGCCTGGCTGTCTTCGATCCGCCAGTCCTGGTGGAACGCTCCGTCATGCTGAGCGACGTCGAACCACACCAGCCCGAGCGTTTTGTCGGCAACTATGCCGTGAAACAGATCCTGGATCTTGGTGAACTGTCCTGCGGCGGGACCGACGGCCGTCTCGGCCAGCAGTATGGGCTTGATGCTGAAGGTGCGGAGCTGAGCGATCGTCGGTCCGAAGACCACGTTGAAGGTGTCCGAGGGCCGGTAATAGAAACCGTCGACGCCGACCCAGGTCACATACTGCGCTCCCGGCCACCAGGCCTCGATCGGTCCTGTCCCCTTGCCGTCAGCCTGGACGGTCCACAGCCAGGTGACGTTGTCCGCGCCCTCCTGCCGGAAGACGGTGACCAGGTGCCGCCAGGCGGCCACGAACGTCGCCGGGGAGACGTGCTCGTAACCCCACGGATACCAGGTCGCGTTCATCTCGTGGGCGAACCCGATGACGACGGGGTGCCCGTAGTCAGCCACCGCGTCGGCATAGGAACGCAGGTAGTCGTCGTAATCCCCGGCTGCGATCGCGGCCATAGACGCGTCGGTCGGGTCGATCTCGACGAACGGGGTGACGCCATGGGCATGCAGGGTCATGGCGAATGAAGTGTCGAACTGCTCCGCCCAGCCGCTGAAGTACTCGGCGATGTTCGGCTCCCGGCCCGCGGTCGCGGCGAACTCCGCGATCGGCCGGTAGCCGGCCTGGGATCCCGGCTCGTAGACGCCCAGGTAAGAGCCCAGTACCGGCTGCAGCATGGCGTGAACTGGCGTGGGCTTGCTCGGGACCAGGGTGAACCGGCCGGCCGTGATCACGACGGAGAGGGTCGCGATCGCAACGGAAAGGAGCATCACCAGGCGGGACCTCATGCGGCTCTGCCCCCAGGAAAGATAACGCGGCCAACGACTGCGACGTTGAGGACGCCGAACAGCAGCAAGACTCCGAAACGCAGCGAGCCCGTGGTCGCCGTCCGCCAGATTGCAAGCACCAGCCACAGCAGCGCCGCCGTCCCGCTCCACCAGCGGACGCCGAGCCGGAAACGACGCAGCGAGCTGCCCGGCGTCCGGGATGGATGCCAGCTCATGCTCGTTCCCCTGGCCCCGTCCCAGATAGCGAACACATGGGCCCAGCCGCGGGCGATGCCCAGTGGCCACGTCGAGGGGCCGTACCGGGCGCGATGCCAGAGCGGGTACAGCACGAACCCGGTGAACATCGACGGGATGAGGACGAGAAAGTTGCGTAGCTGAACCTGGCCAGGCAGGAGTCCCAGCATCACGATCGGGATGACCGGCCCGAAGAAGATGAGCAGCGCGGTGTAGGCGTAGTAACAGAAGCCCGAG
>Ga0210395_10000820_pt1 | contig 23898 bp, 20 predicted proteins | sample IncBWH4OmetaG_FD_150861 | JGI IMG/M metagenome (GOLD analysis project Ga0210395, IMG submission 150861) | Forest soil microbial communities from Barre Woods Harvard Forest LTER site, Petersham, Massachusetts, United States - Inc-BW-H-4-O ... | reverse complement strand
TGAACCCCCGACCCTCGGATTACAAATCAGATGCTCTACCAGCTGAGCTACGCCAGCGTCGCTCAAACCGAGTAAGAATAGCAGAAGGGGCAAGTAAATTGCAAGGGGGTGATTCGATTTTGGAGCACGTCGGGGGCCAGGTCTGTGGAAAAACCGTTTCCCTGTGTCGCACTCCTAGCGCCCTATCTTTCGATTCCTCTATAGTTTAGCATGATCTGCGTTTGCCGGCATCCATGGTGTCTGCCGAGCGTAACGGGGGGCATTTTTCATCAAAATGTGCCTGACATTCGGAGCCGGGTGTTTGAGCAGAAACGCATTGATCGGTCGTAGGTAATCTTGCGTGGGGATGGGGCCAACCGCATGAACAAACGAAGACTTGCGGGAGCAATCCTGGCCCTTGTCATGATGGGTGCGATCGCCTACTTGGGCTACCTACACTGGGGCGGTTCGGGTCACAACCCAAGCGATGAGGTGCTTGCGCAGACGCCCGCCGATGCGAGCGCTGTTCTTTACATTGACCTGGACGCGCTTCGCCAGTCTCCCTTTCTTGCGGAACTTTACAAATGGGCTCCGCAGCCCAAGGCAGACGCGGACTATTCCCAATTTCTGCAATCGACGGGCTTCAACTATGAGCGCGATCTGAACCGCGTGAGCATCGCGCTGTTAAACAGCGGCAAAGACACAATTCTGTTCGCCGTGGCCGAAGGACGATTCGACCGAGAAAAAATCTCCGCGTACGCATTGCAAACGGGAACCCGAGAGAACCATGGCGGAAAGGAGATTTTCTCCGTGCCACAGAACGGGAGTGCCCGGCGAATCGCGTTCACGTTTTTGCGCAGCGATCGTATCGCACTCACAAATGGCTCGAACTTCGAAGCGTCGCTCTCCGCGCCGCATGAAGACGCGGAGTCACGAGCGTGGCGCGAGCGTTTCCGCCGGCTGGCCGGGGCACCCGTCTTTGCCGTCGTGCGCCAGGGCGCCGCAGCGGGCACGGCGTTGAGCTCGCAAACTCCGCGCGGCTTGCAATCCCCCCAACTCTCGGCTTTGATTGACCAGCTTCAGTGGATCACCGCGGCGGGAAAGCCGGAAGGCGACCATCTGCGAGTGGTGCTCGAGGGTGAAGGAGCCAAAGACGCGCCTACCCGCCAGTTGTCCGAAGTGCTCAATGGCCTGTTATTGCTGGCGCAGGCAGGGCTCAGCGATCAGAAAATGCGTCAACAACTTCAGCCAGACGTCCGCGAAGCATATCTGGAGATATTGAAGAGCGCGGACGTCTCGTTGATTGACCGCCGCGACACGAAATCAGTCCGGCTGATGTTCGATCTGACGCCTAAGTTCCTGGAAGCCGCACGCGCGGCAATGCCAATTGCGCCTGTGGCTCCACAAAACAAAGCCCTCCCAAACAAGGGCACGATCCGAAATTGAACTGTATGGAACTCCCGCAATAAAAAATGCCCCGGAAACTCCGAGGCATACAAGACCACTACCACTTCTATTAATCTTGAATCAGTCGCCTACCGTAGTCGCCGTAGTCCCTGTGCTCCCCTTCATGTACCGCCAAGGGTTGACCGGCGCATTGTTGACGCGAACTTCATAGTGCACGTGGGGACCGGTGGACCGGCCGCTGATGCCGGTGTAGCCGATGACCTCGCCGCGTTTAATTCGCGTGCCAGGGACCGCCGAGAACGAGGAAAGATGCGCGTACCAGGTGGTGATGCCGAAACCGTGGTCAACCACGACCAGGCGACCGTAGCCAGCATGATTTTCAGCGATGGTCACGATGCCATCCGCCGTGGCATGCACCGGCGCGCCGTAATCGGAGGCCACATCAACACCTGTGTGGAACGCTCCTTCGCCGTTGAACGGATCCAGGCGTTCTCCAAAGCTGTCTGTGATGTGTCCCATAACAGGCCAGATCGATGGCGTGTAGGCGGAGTCGGCAAAACTCATCGCAGGCATCAGCCGCAAACCGCCGGACGAGACGGCAATCACCGCCGCGTTCCTCTTCAAAAACGTGTACTGCTCAATCGAGCGATCAAAGGCATCTTCCGGGGAGACTTGACTATCGGTCGAATCGAAGGCCGCAGGGTGATAACGAAGCACTCCGTAGGTCATTGCTACTTCAGTGGCTAGAGACTGGAGAGAGTCGAGGCGCTGGTTGGTGTCGTTGACCGTGGTCTGAAGTTGATGGTACTGCTTCTTAAGAGTTTCCTGATCGTGGCGAAGGGCGTTGTAGTTGCCGACCTTCCAAAGCATCCGAGAGTAAGAACCTATCGCGGCCGCTACGGTGATAGCACCGATGATAGCTAGCACGGCGAGGCTGTGCAGGACGTAGGTCGGAATGACAAGCTTTTGGAGCTTGCCAGGCGTCGTAGCGATATAGAACGTATAGTTCTTGCTCGTAATCACTTACTTGGCCCCTCTGGCCTCTAATTTGTCCAAAAACGGGCTGGATGCCCTGGAACACACACAAGAAAACCACTTTGAAACTGAACGAACACCAAATCTGAACCGTAAGCCTCGGTCCGCGACCTAGCCCATACTAGATTTTGTAGCGCTGCCCGTCAACCCTGTATTTTGCGGTTTAAAGAACAGGGTGTGAAAAACCGTCCACCTGTCCGGGAGTACAGGGTGCCGACGCCTTTTACGAAATATCGGCTGCGAGGCGAATTCCTTCGTCGCTGTCCGCGAGAAGAGTCGGGGGGAGCTATACTCACTGCCGGCAATGAAGGAAGCAAAGAACCTTAAGGTACGGCGCCGGGGACCCGGAGAGGCTGCCGTTTTGGAACGGATCGAGCGTGTCGCCGCTCGGACAGGGGTTCGCAGCTCCGGAGTGCGTCTAGGAATAGGAGACGATTCGGCACTTTTCCGAGCCGCGAGCGGATCCGAACAAATCCTGACCTCCGACTGGTTCCTGGAAGGTTCACACTTTCTTCGAGATAAGCATCCAGCCGACGCGGTGGGTTGGAAATGCCTCGCCAGAGCTGTTAGCGACGTGGCTGCGATGGGAGGCGTGCCGCGTTGCTTTCTTTTAAGTCTCGCGCTGCCCCCTTCACACACCGGCCTTTGGCTCGATCAGTTCCTCGGCGGACTGCGGCGGGCGGCCAAGCGATTCGGTTGCGCCCTTGCTGGTGGCGACACGACCCGCAGGAAAGACATCCTTATCAATGTGACCGTGGTGGGTGAAGTACGGACTGGGACGGCAGTTTTGCGATCGGGCGCGCGACCTGGGGATCTGCTATTAACGAGCGGTCGGCTCGGCGAGGCAGAGCTTGGGCTTCGTGCAATCCGCGAGAGCAAACGTCGAGCAAACAGCCGCGACCCAGTCCTTCGGAAACATCTTTTCCCTGAACCCCGGCTTGCTTTGGGCCGCTGGCTAGCCGAGGAGCACTTAGCCTCGGCGATGATGGACCTTTCCGACGGTCTTTCCACCGACCTGCCGCGACTCTGCGCTGCAAGCGGAGTGGGGGCAAGGATCGAAGAGACGAAGCTTTCCAGGGTGCGAGTGCCCAAAAGTGGGCGGAGACGCAATGACGATTCGCTGGAGATGGCTCTGCACGGCGGCGATGACTACGAGTTGCTCTTCACCGCATCTCGATTGAAGCTCAAGCGGATTCCGCGGTCCTTTCACGGAATCCCCCTCACGGCGATTGGCGAAATTACGAAGGAACGCACGTTGCTACTCGTCAAAGAGTCGGGGCGCGAGGTGCAGCTTCCGAACCGCGGCTGGGATCCATTCCGCCAGAAGAAGATGTAAAGCAGCAAGATACCGCGCCGGAGCTATAAACCCGGAGAAATGTTGGAAGTCGTGGGCACCGTAATCGTCTTGGCCGGCGGCGTTATAACCGGAGGCTTTTCTTTGGGAGCGGCGGGCTCGTCGGTTTCCGGCGCGGTGTCGGGCGTGTCTACGTTGACTTTGTGCTCCAGCGCTTGCTGCTCGAGCGGCACAACATTGGCAAAATCGAGTGCGGGCTGGCCTTCGAGCGCGGTTTTCATGAACTCCAGCCAGATCGGAAGCGCCGCACGTGCGCCGGTTTCCTTTTTGCCCAGCGAAATCTGCTTGTCGTCGAAGCCCACCCAAACACCGCAAGTGAGCTGAGGGGTAAAGCCCATGAACCAGGCGTCCGTGTAGTCCTGCGTTGTGCCGGTTTTTCCAGCGGCGGGGCGGCCAAGCGCTTTCGCCTGAACGCCAGTGCCGAATTGAATGACCTCTTCCAGCATAGCCGTCATCGTACGCGCAACCTCGGGCGATATGACGTCGTGCACTTCGGGATGCGCCTCCTCGAGAAGTGCGCCGTCATAAGTTGTCACGCGGCGAATCATGTGCGGGTCAATGCGGATTCCGTCGTTCGGGAACACCGTGAAGGCCGAGGTGTGCTCCAGCAGCTTCATGTCCGCCGCCCCAAGCACTAACGGCAAGTAGGGCGAAGCGAAGTGGTGATGCCAAATCGCCGCGTCATATCCACGACGGAATTGATGCCAACTTTTTCCGCGAGCTTGACGGCGGGAACATTGCGCGAGCCCGCCAGAGCTCGCCGCAAAGTAATGGTGCCCTCGTACCTCTCGTCATAATTACGCGGCGAGTATGGCTGGCCGCCACTGATAACCGTAAATGGAGTGTCCACAATAGTGTCAAACGGCGAGGCGCCTTTTTCGATGGCGTCAGCGTAGAGATAGATCTTGAACGAGCTGCCCACCTGGCGGTATGCCTGCGTGGCGCGATTGAACTTCGAATCCTCAAAGCTGTAGCCACCGACCATGGCTTTGATTTCGCCTGTCGAATTATCGATAGCCAAAATCGCGGCTTGCGGCGCCGGCTGCTGCTCGAGTTGCACGCGCGCCGTGGCTTCGTGCAATTCTTCTATATAAAACTGGGTGAGGTCGCCGACTTTCAGAAGCTCTGAAGGCTTCTTGCGGCCCGTCCACGCGAAATCCGGCGGCGAGAGGATTGCCCGGTATGTCCCGATTTTGATGGTGGCGTATTTTTCGTCGACGGAAAGCACCAGCCCGGTGACGTATGAACCTTTTTCGATGGGATGACGCCAGTCGTCGTCGTCATAGGTATCGAGCTTGCCCAGATTGTCGCGCAGAATGTTGGCCGGCTCGCCGCGCCAGCCGTGGCGCCGGTCGTAGCTGTGTAAACCGTCGCGCAGCGATTGATTGGCGGCTTGCTGCATCTTGATGTTCAGCGTGGTGTAAACGCGCAGGCCGCGCTCGTGGACCGCTTCCGTGCCGTAGGTCGATTCCAGATACTTGCGAATTTCCTCGAAGAAATACGGCGCCAGGTCGTTGCGCGGATATTGCAGATGCAGGCCGAGCGGTGTTTTCTTCGCGGCTTCTTCTTCGGTGGGACTGATCTTCCCTTCCTCCTCCATGCGATGAATGACCAGATTGCGGCGCGCTAGAGCGCGGGCGGGATCGGCCAGAGGCGAATAAATCGGCCCGCGGATCATCCCGGCGAGCAGTGCGGCCTCTTGTAGCTTCAAGTCGGTGACGGACTTTCCAAAATAAAATTGCGCGGCCGCGGCAAAGCCGTAGTTGCCGTGCGCCAGGTACACTTGATTGGCGTACATCGTGAAAATTTGCGGTTTCGTGTAACGCCGCTCGATTTGTAGGGCCAGCAAGATTTCCTGCATTTTGCGGCGGAAGCTGATCTCGCTGCGGTCTAGAAAGAGGTTGCCCGCGAGTTGCATGCTAATTGTGCTGGCCCCTTGCGCCTTGCCGCCGTGCAAAACCTTTCGCCAAGCAGCTCCGGCTATGCGCGGGAAGTCGATGCCCCAATGATCTTCAAAGTGCTGATCCTCGATGGCCGTAACCGCGTTGTACAGAACTTTGGGGCATTGCTCGTAAGTCATCAGGATGCGTCGCTGAAGTGCGAAGCTGCCGACGAGCTGCCCATCATCGGCATAGACTTCGGTGACAACGGTGGGCCGATACGTTTCCAGCGCCCGAATTTCCGGCAAGTCGCTGGCGTAGACAAACAGCAAGCCGCAAGCTGCTCCCAGCGCAATGGCGCAAAGCAGCAGAAACGCGAGCGCCACGCGGTCAATCAGTTTCCAGCCGCGCAGTCGCAACGTAATCGGAGGCAGGCTCAACATCGAACGACAATTCTATCGCAGAATGAGCAGTCCAGTAGACCGGGACCCTGCACCGTTGCTTTGCAAGGAATTGCTCCGTATTCGTTCTATTTCTGGTGCCAGATTCGTCAGAAGGAGTCTTTTCACATGAACATTGGAAACGTTCTATTAAGGGCCGTTCTTCTAGCTGCGCTGCTCGCCTCCAACACCGTGAGGCCAACTCCCGCAGAGGCGGATTGTTCGTGGTCGTCCGATGGTCAGATCATCACCATAACCGCTCAGTCTTGCGAAGTGATCGACGGACGAACGAACAAAGACGTCCTGAAATATGCCGGCGGAGCGCAGAAGAGCGAAACCATTCAAAAGCTGTACACTGGCGCGCTTGTGACGGCTGATCGGGGCGCTAAGTGGGTGTATCCCTCCTCGGCAGCGAATCCGTGTCAAAAATTCCCGAAGTCGGTGCAAGTAAAGATGATGGCTTATTTGACTTGTTGCGACTCTGGCCCCTGGGGCAAATGCGTCTTCGGCGGTCGCTGGCTTGGTGATGTGGGTGGTAAGCCGATCAACGCATGGCAATAAATAGATTGTATCTCGGCACACTACAAGTCCTGGTCAGGACTTTCGCAACACAGTCATGGCTATAGCTCTTTGTAATAACGTTCGCCGGAGCAAGCGCGACACAGGGTCTTGCCGCCCACGACAATTTCGCGCTTGAAATTGATGCCTTCGCCGCATTCTGCGCACACCACGCGAGGGCCTTTAAATCCGGGAAGGTCTTCGGGTTGCACTTCGACTCTTACCCATTGTTTGTCAAAGAGGACATCGTCGGAGAGCGCAGCGTAGGCTTTTTGTTGTCCAGCATCTTTGGCCATCTCCGGAAACATTTCGCGTGCTGCTTGCTTCGACGATTCCTTTGCCGCAACGCGCACAGCGCGGCCCGTCTGAAGATCAACGAACGTAGCGGCCACTTTGCCCCAGTCGCGGAATTTCAACGCTCGCTTGCCGAGCCTGCAGTTGGCGACGAGTGCCACGGCATCCGTTACGCAGCGGTCGATCTCCACGTATGTCACGATCCGTTTGCGCTCGGCGATGGGGTCTTCTATCCCCAGCTCCTGCAACCCAAGCATCGCCAGCCGCACGCCAAGCACTTGCCCGGCACAAAGATGCCCGTGTGCAATTGCCGCGAGTTCCAGATACTCATCCAGTGTTTTCATCTATTCCGTCTACAAGCAGACTTCTCAGGGCTCACCTGGGCTACACCTGCGCCCGCGTCGTCTCTCGGGCAGCCCACGGATGCGGCTGCCGGGCTTCCATAAAAACGAAGACCGTCATGAGCAGTGCAAGCACGGAAAGCGCCGCGTCTTCCAAGACCTTCCTGAGTCCAATCGGCTCGGGAGTCGCAAAACAGCCGCAATTGATGTCCATGTGCAGGAGATATGCACGCAAAACAACGCCGAAGAACCCCAGCATAATGACCGTAAGCACCGGAGCCCAGATGCGCAGGCGCCAGCCAATCAGAAGGAGCAACCCGAGGATGATTTCCGCGAAAGGCAGAGTGTTGGCTACGAATTGCACGCCCCAAGGCGGCAGCATTTTGAACGCGGCCACCTGGTCAGCGAAGTGCGAAATGTTCATCGTTATGGAAAATTTCAGAATGAAGAACGGCCAGAAATTCGTATTGGGGAGAAAAATCTTCGAGTAGCCCGCGTAAATGAAGATGCCACCAAGAAGCAGGCGCCCGATCCAAATAACCGCACGGCGTAGATTCCAGGGGCTGGATTGCATCATGCCTTGATTTCTCGCGTATTCCGTCGACGCGGTCTTTCTACTTCTGACTCAGCAGCTGATCAATGAATTGTCGCAGGATTTCGTAGTTCATAACGCCTGAGTAAGGATAGGTCTGCCCCTTGGAATGGAAGACCGAAGTGGGAGTCGAGCTCACGCGATACATCTGCCCGAGCTGGTAATCCCTGTCGATAAGGGGCTCGAGCGTGCCCCCCTTCACGAGCGCGCGGACCTTGGTCATTTCCGCGGACGAAAGCACGGCGGCAACAGTCCCATCCACATCGCCGGTCTGCTCCCATTTTTCCTGATTCTCAAACAGCGTTTTTTCGACCGGCTCGAGCTTTCCGATCTCCGCAGCGGCCCGTGCGTACCGCGCAGCCACGCGCGAATACGCGTGCATGGGCAGTGGAAAATCGCGATGGATCAGATAAACCTTGCCAGTGCTGACGTAATTGTCCATGAGCTGCCGGTTGGTGGTCAGAAAAAGCGTCTTGCACGCGGGGCACTGGAAATCGCTGAACACTTCCATGACAACCGGCGCGTTCTTTGAGCCAAAGGCTTTGTGCGGGTCTACGTCGGTTACGCCGGCTTCTGCCTGAGCTCCAGCCGGTTGCGGCGAAGCGTTTCGCGCTTCGGTCGCGCTCTCGGAAGACACTGCTGGTATCACTTCGTGGCTTGGGCTAGCAGATGGAGAAACGGGAGCAGCACTTGCCTCACTGTCCGACGCGGCGACTCTTGCCTCCGGCGCAGGGACAACAGCCGGCCCTGCGCCGTAACGCGCAGCGGCAACGGGGTGGATTCCCCGGCTGACAAGAAGACGCCCACCAATCAAGGCTAGGACCACAGTTATGGCAATCACAGCGCGACGAGTCACGCGACCCTCCAGCAAATACCCACAATATGATGAGATGCGATCTCCTGATCAGATTATCACAGCTTTCTCTTCTGGAATCCTCGACGGTCGAGCTGCGTTTTTTAAGTAACCAGACCCTCAACTCTGAGCATCAGAGAGCTAGACCATGGCAAAGGAACAATGCTCATGTAAAATGCTGAATTATAAGCACTTGCTGTAATATCGAGAAAACTTGACAAAGACACACTCAAGTTATATAATGCCTCTCGGACTGGACCAAGGAGCACGCCATTGACCTCGGCCCGCCCAGGATTCTTCGGTTTCCGGACGGCCCGTGATGCAGACGGGTTCCGGAAGGAATAGGCCCGGAAGGAATTACCCCCGAAAGGAATTACCAAGATGAGCAAGATTATAGGAATTGACCTGGGGACCACGAACTCGGTCGTAGCCGTCATGCAAGGCGGCGAACCGGTGGTGATCCCCAACCAGGAAGGCGCACGCACCACGCCCTCGGTTGTCGCCATAACCAAAGGCGGAGAGCGCCTCGTGGGACAAGTAGCGAAACGCCAAGCTGTGACGAATCCCGAAAATACGGTGTATTCGATCAAGCGCTTTATGGGCCGCCGCTACGATGAAGTTGGCGATGAGATGAAGCGCATCCCTTACAAAGTCGTCAAGGGAGAGCACGATGACGCGCGCGTCGAGATTTTCGGCAAGGTTTACAGCCCGCCGCAAATCTCCGCGATGATTCTCGGCAAACTGAAGTCCGCAGCCGAAGATTTTCTCGGCGAGAAGGTCGGCAAAGCCGTCATCACCGTGCCTGCGTATTTCAATGACGCGCAGCGCCAGGCGACCAAACAGGCTGGCGAAATTGCCGGCCTGGAAGTCGTCCGTATCATCAACGAGCCCACCGCGGCTGCATTGGCCTACGGCTTGGAGAAAAAGAGCGACGAAACCATCGCTGTATACGACCTCGGCGGCGGCACGTTCGATATTTCCGTGTTGGAAGTTGGCGCCGGCGTGGTCGAAGTGAAGTCCACCAACGGTGACACCCACCTTGGCGGCGACGACATCGACCAGCGCATCGTGGATTGGTTGATTGACGAATTCAAAAAAGAGAACAGCATCGACCTCGGCAAAGACCGCATGGCTCTGCAACGCCTGAAGGAAGCCGCGGAAAAGGCCAAGATCGAGCTCTCGCAAATGATGGAGACCGAGATCAACCTGCCCTTCATCACGGCGGGCGCGAACGGCCCCATCCACATGCAGCAAAAGCTGACGCGCACGCGCCTCGAGCAATTGATGAACGATCTGCTCGAACGCTCGATGAAGCCGGTTAAGCAAGCTCTGGAAGACGCGAAGATGTCTCCGAACGACATCCAGGAAATTGTGATGGTCGGCGGCTCGACGCGTATTCCGAAGGTGCAATCGCTCGTCCGTACGTTCTTCGGCGAGAAAGAGTTGCACAAGGGCGTGAACCCCGACGAAGTCGTGGCCGTAGGCGCTGCGATTCAAGGTGCGGTGCTCGCAGGCGAAGTGAAGGACATCCTACTCCTGGACGTGACGCCGCTGTCTCTTGGCGTCGAAACGCTCGGTGGCGTGATGACCGTACAAATCCCGCGTAATACCACGATTCCGACGAGGAAGGTGGAAACCTACTCGACGGCTGCGGACAATCAGCCCGGCGTCGAAATCCAGGTGCTGCAAGGCGAACGCAAGTTCGCTTCGGACAACCGCTCGCTTGGCAAATTCAAGCTGGACGGCATTCCGCCGGCGCCGCGCGGCACTCCGCAGATCGAAGTGACCTTTGATATCGACGCCAACGGCATCTTGAACGTCAGCGCCAAGGACAAGGCCACCAACAAGGAGCAGAAGATCACCATTACTGCTTCGAGTGGTCTGACCAAGGAAGAGGCCGAGAAGATGCGCGTCGAGGCCGAATCCCACTCCGAAGACGATCGCCGCCGGATGGAGGAAGTCGAAGCGCGCAACCGGCTCGACGGCATCATGTACCAGGCGGAAAAGATGCTCCGCGAAAATCGCGAAAAGATTGCGGAATCAGACGTGAAGACGGCCGAAGACGCCATCGAAGAAGCCAAGAAAGCCATTGCCGAAGGCGGCACAGCTCGCTTGCGCTCCGCCACGGAGAACCTCGAGAAGTCTTTGCACAAGATCGCGGAGATTCTCTACAAGGCCAATGAAGCGGCCGGAGCGCAGCAAGCCGGCGCTGCAAGCGCAGGCGCTGGTGCAAGCGGTGGTGCAGGCTCGAGTTCGAGCAGCGCCCCGCAAGACAAAAAGCCCGGCGACGTGATTGACGCCGAATATGTAGACGTCGACGAAACCAAGCGTCCAAACTAAATCAACCCAAGCCTGTAGGGGCGGGGCTTGCCCCGCCCCTTCTTGCTTTGCAACACAACGCAGCACCAGCTTTTTTTGATGAACTTTCAGCTTTTAACTGTCGACTGTTAACTGGATTCCATGGCCACAACTGCCAAACAAGACTATTACGACCTCTTAGGCGTCGCGAAGAAAGCCAGCGCGAAAGAAATTCGCACGGCTTTCCGCAAACTCGCGCGCAAATACCATCCCGACCTCAATCCCGGCGACAAATCCTCGGAAGAAAAATTCAAGCAATTGCAGGAAGCCTACGACGTTCTCTCGGACACGAAAAAACGTCAGATGTACGACCAGTACGGCTTTTACAGCGACAACATTCCTGCCGGCGGGCCGGGAGGCGGGCCGCAGCAGGACGGCGAAGGCGTCAATTTCGATTTTGGCGGCTTTGATTTTGGCGGCGGCTCGGGAGCGCAGGGCGGCAACGCGAGCTTCCGCGATCTTTTCAGCCAATTTTTCCGTGGCGGGCGCGGCGGCGGTGAAGAACCAGAACACGAGCCCGGCGGCGACCTCGAATATCAAATCGAAATCGACTTTTGGGATGCCGTGCGCGGTGCAGTCAAGAAACTGACCATCACGCGCCTCGATACTTGCGAAACGTGCCACGGCACCGGTGCGATCGGCTCCCCGCAAACCTGCCCCACCTGCCACGGATCCGGCACCATCCAACAAGCCGCCGGCAAAATGAAATTCAACGTGCCCTGCACGCGCTGCGGAGGCACCGGCAAAATCCGCAAGGTCTGCCCCACGTGCAGCGGCGAAGGCCGCTTGCGCCGCACCGAAACGATCGACGTGCGCATTCCCGCAGGCGTAGCCAGCGGCTCGCGCGTCCGCGTCCCGGGCAAAGGCAACGCCGGAACGATGGGCGCGCCCCCTGGCGATTTGTATCTGCGCGTCGACGTGAAGCCGCACACCTTTTTTGAACGGCGCGGCGATGATCTCTACACCAAGGTTCCGGTCACAGTGAGCGAAGCCACGCTAGGCGCGAAAGTCGAAGTTCCTACAATTGACGGCCGCTCGCTGGTGCGCATTCCCCCTGCCACCAACAGCGGCAAAACTCTGCGCCTCAAGGAAAAAGGCGTGCCCAGCGCGCGCAGCGGCGCACGCGGCGACCAGTACGTCGAAATCCAAGTGATCGTCCCGCAGCCCACGGACGAGCGCGTGCGAAACCTCATGAAAGAACTGGAAAATATCGCGCCCGAAGATCCGCGCAAGGATTTGTTCACGAAAGCAGGAGTGTGACGGCGGGTCATTTCACTCCTGCCCATGTAGGGGCACAGCACGCCGTGCCCGTCTTAAGGAATGCAAGGGCGAGAAGATCGCGCCCAAAGTAGAGAGCAACAATGCCACCACGAGCCAGAAAACGAGCCAAAGCCGGCTACATGATCAGCGCCGTAGCGGAGCTATATAAGCTACACCCACAAACGCTGCGTCTCTACGAGCGTGTCGGCCTGCTCAAGCCCTCCCGTTCCCAAGGCAACACACGCCTCTACACCGACTCCGACCTCGAGCGCCTGGACGTAATCCTGACTCTGGCGCGCGACATGGGCGTCAACCTAGCCGGCATCGAAATCATCCTGAACATGCGCGAAAAAATGGTAGAGATGGAGCGCCAAATGACCGAATTCGCGACGGTCGTGCAGCAAGAACTGTCGCGCGTGGCCTCCTTGCGTTCGCAAGACAAAGAACCTCGTCATGCGATTGTCCGTGCCACTCCGCGCATCTCTCGCACGCCCTAGCAAAGCATCCGGTTTGAATCTGCGACGTCCCGACTCTGTACTGGCGGGGCTTGCCCCGCCCGGTCTTACATCGAAACCTGCACATTGGCTTCGGATCACAATGCTGATTGGTCTTCCGTCCACAGCTTTCCCAGAGCGCACATCTTGCCGTGCCGCCTCCGCGAACGTATGCTGTCCGCATGGCGCTTGAGAATTGTTCGCTGTGCAGAGGAACCGGCTGGAAGCTCGTGCCGAGGCCGGATGGAGCCGCCGGCAAGGTTGCAGTCGCCTGCGACTGCGGCATGGAAGAGCGTTCCGAGCGCGTCATCGAGCGTGCACACCTCCCCAAGCGCTACGAGCATTGCGATTTTGAAAGTTACAGCACGGACGTCGGCGCAACACCGCAACAAACGGATTCGCTGAAAAAAGCGAAGCTGCTGGCTCAAGGATTCGTCCGCGATTACCCAGGCGCCGCCGAAAAAGGCCTGCTACTTATGGGTCCTTCAGGCGTTGGCAAAACTCATCTCGCCGTTGCCGCCCTGAAAGATTTGATCCGCCGCGGACACGCCGGCCTCTTCTGCGATTACCGCGAACTCCTAAAAGAAATCCAAGCCAGCTACAACCCGGCCAGCGAATCCACGGAAATGGGCATCCTCGAACCCATCCGCACCGTGGAAATTCTCATCCTCGATGATCTCGGCGCCAGCAAGCCTTCCGATTGGGTCCGCGACATCGTCGGCGTCGTTCTAAACGCCCGCTACAACGAGCGCCGCACCACAATCATCACGACAAATTATTACGACAATCCGGCCCAGGAAGGCGAAGCCACGCGTCTCCCCAGCGGAAAACTCGTCATGCCCACTCGCGAAGACTCCCTCGAGCAGCGAATCGGCAGCCGCATGCGCTCACGCCTCTTCGAAATGTGCCGCACCATCGAAATCCTCGCCCCCGATTTCCGTCGCGAAAGCACCCAAGCCGGCCGCGCCCGCGCGTAAGTTTTCTCCACCACCGATTCACAACATGCCTCAGCAAAGAATCAAGGCGATGCTTGAAGGTTCGGACCGGCGTTCAATCGGCCGCGCAAACGAAGTCGCGCACCTCGTTTTCCGCCATCCCCGTCGTTTTCGTGGACTTATCGAGTGCCTCTGGAGCGAAAATCCAGTCGTTCGGATGCGCGCAGCGGACGCGGCGGAAAAAGTTTCCGCGAAAAAGCCCCGGCTCCTCGACCGCTACAAAGCGGAACTTCTCGGCCTTCTCGCCGAAACCGAACAAATCGAGCTCCGCTGGCATCTCGCGGCCATGGTTCCGCGGCTTCGCCTCACTGTCAGGGAACGCCAGCGCGCCGCAGCGGCGTTACTGCACTACCTGGGTGATCGCAGCTCGATCGTGAAGACCTCTGCCCTTCAAGGGCTCGCGGACCTTGCGCGAGACGACGCTGCCCTGCGCGGCAGCGTGAAGCAACTCCTGGAAGATGCTGTGCAATCCGGCACGCCGGCGATGCGGGCCCGCGCCCGCAAATTGCTCAAATTGTTCAGGGTATAAAAGGCCAATCCACGCCGGTGAGCCATGAATCGAATCCGGCCACCCGATAAGCACCGCAAGTCTGCGCGAATCGATTATTTCAGAATCGTATCGCAGTAGGTGGAATTGGCGCCAAAGGGGCCGCCGCACAAGGGCGTTTGCTGGTATTGATTGGCCTGGCCGAAATCCTTGATGGTGCCAGGAAAATCCACGCCGAAGTGGTAGCCGGTCGCGCCCAGCGAATACCAAGGATAGATACAGAACGGCCCGCCATAGACGGAGCAAGTTGCCGCGATTTCTGCCTTTCCTCCCAAGTCGCTCACCGCCGCAAATTCCTTGGCATGCGAGCCGTCGCCGAAAGTGACGGAGAGGATTTGAATCGGAGATGTGCCAGCCCAGCTGGCGGCATTATACGAATCGCAGCTCGTGTCCCCTGCGACGCAAAGGGCCCCCTTACCGGTGAAAACGGATTCGTGTCCAATCTCCCATACAAACGCGTTCGGCGTATCGAACACCCCGCCCCATGCCAAAGCGTTGCCGATGGTTTGCGTGTCGAATGCAGGCATGAGCGGCCCGGAGTCGCTCGAATTTAGGACGATGGTGCCGGAACCATGGGTGGTGAGGTCGCTGACGGTGACGTGAAAGCCGTCCTGGGCAGGCGTTGTAAACCAGTGGACCGTAATCTTGTCGCCGGCGTACATGAGTAGCGGATTGTTCGGCCCGCTGCCATCAGTAAGCATGGCGTTGAAGGCGGCGTTCTCATGAAACGTACCCTTCTGGCCAGTGGAAGTCAGGCGCCAGACCGGCGAGCAGACAGAATAAATGTTGGGGGCGTATTTGACCTGGAATCCGCCATCTTGCGAGCAACTGGAAACGATCGCGTCCGGATAAAATTGCAATTCCACGAACGACTGCCCGAAGAGGCTCTTCGGGTCTGTGACCGTGCCGCCGAACCAAAAAGTCGGGCCAAGGGCAGAAACGGGGAAAGCGCCGTCGCTCGGAAGAATGACGGTCCAGGTCAGATCGCGCGCGGAGCCTGGCGCGCTTGAGACGGGATCAAGTTCGGGCTCGTCATGCCCGGTGCAATTTGAGTCGTACTTCACTTCAAAAACGCCTTCGATATACTTGGGACGATGCGCGTAGCATCCGGATTGGGCCTGCGCGGACCCAGAGTTCAATAGCGCGATCGCGGTGAGTAGCGCGAACGGCAAGACGCTAGAAAAAACGGTTCGTTTCATTTTTGTTCTCCTCGCCTAACCAGGCACTCTTCCGAGCGCGGGGAGCTCGAATTTTCCTTGGTAATTTCAGCCAACGATATGCCCGCCATACTTGCGTGTCAACCGGGCCCACCTCGAGCAACCGTGCGCCTCTGAAGCTTCGTCGATGCAGCTCAAAATTGGAAATCTCGGCGTATCTCCCTCCGAGTGACTCGTGTGTAAGGCAACAGAATGCCATCCGCCCGCCACCTCAAGCTAAACTGCTTTCATTGACACAAGCGCAACGCGGCGAGTATCCTTTTGAGGTTGCAGCGCGCTTCGAAACGCCCGCAGCATTGTCCCGAATGACCGCTCGGCGGTTAACCTCCTTGCATAGACCCTGTCAGGGAATTCGCAAGGAATCTTATCGACGTTTTGCGTTATCCCGGCATAACCGGGGTGGACAGAATAGAAGTTATCTTCCGGAGGCCAACAACCATGTTTCCCGACCACGACAACCAGTCCTCAGCAGCTGCAGCCGCTACCGCACCTGATTCAGAACCTGCTCACAACACCACTCCAACCGAAACCAATTCGGCGCCGGCAAGCGCGCACGAGGCGGAAGCCCATCGCAGCGCCCCAGAGCCTGTAGGGCAGGCCAGTGATGCAGGCGTGGAATCGCACGGTCATTCGGCGGAATCCGCCGGAGCCGCTCCTCCGGAGCATGCGCCTGCCGCGGAAGCTCCAGCCGCAGCGGAAGCGCACGCAGCGACAGCTCCACCTCCCGCCGACGCCGAAGCTACGGCCGCTGCCGAAGAAGCGGCCGGCTCCGAAGAGATGAGCAAGTTGATGGAGCAGTACGACGAGCAGCACGAAGCTGCCTCGCAAAACGAAATCATCGAAGTAAAGGTTGTCGCTTACACGGAACACGGCGTGGTTGTGGACCTGGGCGGAAAAACCGAAGGTTTGATCCCCGCGGCGGAATTCTCCGAGACGGACATTCCGCGCCCCGAGCCCAATGCCGTCATCGAAGTCCAGCGTACCGGCGAGCACAAAGACGGTTTCACGATTCTCTCCTATCAAAAAGTGCTGCGCCGCCGCACCTGGGAAAAAATCGAAGCTGCCTACAAAGCCAAGGAAACCATCACCGGCAAGGTCGTCGACCGCATCAAGGGTGGACTCGTCGTCGATATCGGCGTCCGCGCATTCTTGCCCGGCTCGCAATTCGACCTGCGTCCCACACAGAATCTCGACGATCTGACGGGCACCGAAGTCCAAGTCCGCGTCACCAAGCTCAACCGCCGCCGCGGCAACGTCGTCGTCAGCCGCCGCGCGCTTCTCGAAGAAGAACTGCACGCCAAGCGCGCCCAGTTGATGGAAACGCTCACCGAAGGCCAAGTCGTCCACGGCCACGTGAAGAACGTGACCGAATACGGCGCCTTCGTCGATCTCGGCGGCATCGATGGCTTGCTCCATCTCACCGACCTCAGCTGGGGCCGCGTCAAGCATCCGTCTGACGTGGTCAAGCCCGAGCAAGAACTCGACGTCATCATCCTCAAGTTCGACAAGGAAAAGCAGCGCGTCTCCCTCGGCCTCAAGCAGTTGATGCCCGATCCCTGGGTGAACGCCGCGGAAAAATATCCTGCCGGCGGGAAAGTAAAAGGCAAAGTTGTCGGCGTCGTCGACTACGGCGTTTTCGTTGAGCTCGAACAAGGCATCGAAGGCCTCGTCCACGTCACCGAGCTAAGCTGGTCCAAAAAAGTCCAGCATCCGTCGAAACTTTTCAAAGTCGGCGAAGAAGTTGACGTCGTCGTGCTGGACATCAAGCCCAGCGACCGCCGCGTCTCCCTCGGCATCAAGCAAGCCCTCCCCGATCCGTGGCTGCTCGTTGCGGAAAAATATCCCGTGGGCACCATCGTCACCGGCAAAGTCCGCAACATCGCGGAGTTCGGCGCCTTCATCGAAATCGAAGAAGGCTTTGACGGCCTCGTTCATGTCGGCGACGTAAGCTGGACCGAGCGCATCAAGAATCCGCATGAATTTTTCAAAAAGGGTGAACCAGTCACCGCCAAGGTCCTGAAGATCGATCCGGATAATCGCCGCGTCTCCTTGGGTGTCAAGCAGGTGAACGACATTTGGGGCGAGTGGTTCAAGCAGCACAAAGTCGGCCAAATCGTGAAAGGCAAAGTTTCGCGCATCGCTACGTTCGGCGCGTTCGTCGAGCTCGGCGATAACATCGAAGCTCTCTGCCACAACACCGAGATCGAGGAGCGCAAACGCCGCGACGATGGTCACTCCCCCATGCACCGCACCAGCACCGGCCCGCTGAAGAGCGCCGGTCCGCTCGAGCCGGGCAAGGAGTACGACTTCAAGATCATCAAGATCAGCCCGGAGACGCGCCGCATCGGATTGAGCTATCGCGCCGCCGCCAAGCAAATCGAGCGCAAGGAAATCGAGCAGTATCGCTCCACGTCGAAGTCTTCCTCGACGGCGACCATTGGCGACGCACTCAAGTCCAAGCTGTCGGCCCGCTAGCCTCGGCAGACAGCAGGCGTCACGCGGCAGACTTTTTGCAACAAACCGGGCTGCGCTTCCCAGGGCGCCCCGGCGGCATGGCACCAGGGGCAGCACAATTTCATTTACCTGCGGGTCAATTTAGTGATAGGAAGAGGGGCAACCGGGCGGGTTATGCCCCTCTAAACCGTTTCGCACCAAGAACCTGCGGGCGCTGATACACTGGCTCTGCAACGAGGAATACGCGCGATGACCAAGCAACTCACGCTGACGAAGGCCGACCTCATCGAAGAGGTCCTGCGCATCACCGAGCTCCCTCGCAAGGAGTCCGAGACCATCGTCGAGACCATCTTCGACAGCATCATCGAGTCCATCCAAAAGGGCGACAAAATCGAAATCCGCGGCTTCGGGAGCTTCCGCACGCGCCAGCGCCGCGGCCGCGTGGGCCGCAATCCCAAGACCGGCGAAAAGGTCGAAGTCCCGCCAAAGAAAATTCCTTTCTTCAAGCCCAGCAAAGAGCTCAAGGATTTTGTAAACAGCTCGGAAGCAGCAGCATCCGCGGCAACCTCCGCCGCGCCGGCTTCCGGCGACGCGAAGCATTCCTAGGCGCTTCGCTATTCCACCGAATTTGAGTTTATCTCCAAGCTGTCTTCGCACGGCCGGGCAGCAGCTTGTGCGATTCACGCACCGTTTTGCGTTATGCTGTCCGCGCAACTTTTGCCTTTGAGGACGCCTCTCGATGGACTATCTCTGGACCCCGTGGCGCTACCAGTACATGGCGCAAGTCACTGCCGGCAAGCAGCCCGACTGCATTTTCTGCGACGCGGTCGCGCTCGATAAGGACGACGAAACGCTCATCGCCTATCGCGGCGCGAAAACCTTCGTCATCCTCAACCGCTTTCCGTACACCTCCGGCCACGTCATGATCGTCCCCTATGCTCACGTCGCCGAGCTCGCGCTCTGCGATGCCGCCGCGCTCAGCGAAATGATGAACCTCGCACAGCGCATCGAAAAAGCCTTCCAGTCAAATTACAAGCCGGATGGCATGAATCTCGGCATGAACCTCGGTCGCGCCGCGGGCGCTGGCGTCGCCGGACATCTTCATCTTCACGTCCTGCCCCGGTGGTTCGGCGATTCCAACTTTATGACCGTAACCGGCGAAACCCGCGTCCATCCCGAAGACCTCCAAGTCACCTACAAACGCCTCAAATCCGCCCTAGCCTCCTAGCCGTGCGCAAAAGAAAGCCGCTCCGCGGAGCGCCCCTTGTAGGGGCACGATTCATCGTGCCCTTCCTCGGCAGCGCGCTCTCGGCTGTAAGCTGTCAGCTTCTTTCTGCGTTAAACTAGTCCCACCCAATACAACGGAGCCATTCTTGAATCTCGACCTAACCGAAGAACAATCTCTCCTCCGAAAAACCGTCCGCGAGTTCGCCGAATCCGAAGTCCGCCCGCTCGCCAAAGAACTCGACGAAACGGGCCACTTTCCGCGCGCCACTTTCAAAAAAGCCGCCGAACTCGGCCTCACTGGCATCGCCATCCCCGAATCCGACGGCGGCGCCGGTTTCGATCACATCGCCTACACCATCGTCATCGAAGAAATTTCGCGTTGCTGCGCGTCCACCGGTGTAATTCTCTCCGTCCAAAATTCCCTCTATGCTGACCCAATTCATCGCTACGGCACTGAAGAACAAAAAAAGAAATTTCTCGAGCCCTACGCCCGCGGCGAAAAAATCGGTTGTTACGCCCTCACCGAACCCCAAGCCGGCTCCAACGCCGCCGCTCTCCAAACCAAAGCCGTCCTTCATGGCGACAAATACATCCTCAACGGCACCAAAGCCTGGATCACCAACGGCGGAGCCGCCGACGCCGCCATCGTCTATGTCAACACGCATCCCGAAAAAGGCGAAAAAGGCATCACCGCGCTGGTCGTCGAAAAAGGCACGCCCGGCTTCAAAACCGGCAAAGAAGAAAAAAAACTCGGCATCAGCGCCACCGCCTGCTGCGAACTCATCTTCACCGACTGCGAAGTCCCCGCCGCCAATCGCATCGGCAACGAAGGCGAAGGCTACAAAGTCGCGCTCTCCACGCTCGACGGCGGCCGCATCGGCATCGCCGCGCAAGCCACCGGCATCGCCCAGGGCGCTTTCGAAGCCGCGCAAAAATACGCGCAAGAGCGCCTCGCCTTCGGCCACCCCATCTCGCAATTTCAAGCCATCCAATTCATGCTCGCCGACATGGCCACCGAAATCGACGCCGCCCGCCTCCTCGTCCGCAAAGCCGCCTGGAAGCAAGACACCGGCGCCCGCTTCAGCATGGACGCCGCCATCGCCAAACTCTTTTCCAGCGAAATGTCCACCCGCGTCACCCACAAAGCCATCCAAATCCACGGCGGCAACGGCTACTCCCGCGAATACCCTGTCGAGCGCAACTACCGCGACGCCCGCATCACCGAAATCTACGAAGGCACCAGTGAAATACAGCGCCTAGTCATCTCCTCCTGGGTCCTCCGCTCCTAGCCCTGTCGTTGTGGACTTCCGCAGCTCCCCTGTTGGATGGTCCATCTGTAACCGTGAGTGCTATTCTCTAATCGTCTAGCGCACGTCGCGTTCCATGATCGCCCCGTCGGAGCCGTCCTTTGCAACTTGCCAATGCACTCTATTTCCCCTACGCAAAGGGATAAATGCTGGTTTAGGTGCGTGGACTTGCACCAGCAAAAAGTGCTATAGGCAGAGTAGAATACGCTGCCAAATGCAAATTCTTCTTACTGTCGTTCTTTGGGTACTCAGCGTCGTTCTCGCCTTGTTCATAGGCGGCTTCCTGAAGTCGTATATGTCGAAGAAGGGGGAGAACCTCGCGACGCACGAGGACATTGAAAAGCTTGTCGACCAAGTGAAGGCAGTTACGCAGACGACAAAGGAAATAGAAGCCAGGATATCGGGCGAACTATGGGACCGGCAAAAGCAATGGGAGATGAAACGAGACGTATTGTTCGAGGCGACCAAACGCGTGTCGGCTGCTTTCCAAGCTTTGAACGGACTCGACAGCTTCATCCAAACAGAAGTGGCGCATCCGGAGCATAAAGATGCGCTTTTCTGGAAACAGAGTAAAATAGATGAAAACACGAAGTGGTTCCACGCGCTGGAGGCGCTTGACGAGTCGAGATTGGTCGTTGGCTTGATATGCGATAAAGCGGTTGTGGAGGCAATCGACGAATACCGGATTTTGACCGCATCAATCGCCGCGAGAATCAATAAGGACGATGCAAGGATTTTCGGAGAATCCGTCAGGAAGGTACTTCAACTTCGGGATTCGCTGCGGGACGCGATCCGAAAGGAGTTGGGTATCGGATAGTTGATCTCGTTGGTGGGCGGGTGGCGCAGAGTGCCGACGGGGTGCCGCACTCGCCGGTTTTGCGGGTGCGGGTTTTGAATTGGGCTCTGTTCCCGCCATGCCTTATGCCCCTTCCCGTCTCACCAAACTACAAGATTCCCGCCAACTCCTTCTAGCCGCTCCACTTCCGCGTCTCACGTTCGAATGATTAAACTATGGTACTGATACCTTGACAGTAATCCAAATCCATGCTATGATCCTCTATGTTTCGCCCACGCTCGGCGCTTTCATTCCCCTCCGCAGCCCCTCAACTAAGTCCTTTCCCTGCCACTCTTGCAAGCTCTCTGCAAATCACTGAAAAGTCACCACAACCGTCAGCAACTGTTGCATCTAAACAATTTACGCCAAAACTAAATCCTTTGGATGCAACACTTACAAAAAACCGGGGGGATGGTCCTCTCTTCAACCGCCGCTGCCTCTCCGTCCCCTCGCTGTCGGCTGTGAGCTGTCAGCTGTCGGCATCCCGGTTCCCGTTATATCCTGTCACTGTGCTTGAACTCGACTGCGGCCTCGAATTCGATCCCGCCCGCGCGGAGGAAGACTTCTTCCCGGCCATTCCCGCCAAACCCGCCGTTTGCCTCATCGAATCGCGCGCCGAAAACGCCGAGCCCTTTCTGATTCGCACGCAGGACTTGCGCCGCCGCTTGCAGCGCCTTCTCGGCCCTGCCGATCCAACAAGCAAGCGCCTGAATTTACGCGAACTCGCGCGCGGCATTCGTTACCGCCTGACTGGCTCAAAGCTCGAACAATCCTTGACCTATTACCAGCACGCAAAACAAGTCTTCCCCAAGCGCTATCGCAAACTCACGCGCCTGCGTCCTCCTACCGTCCTGAAAATCAGCCTGCGCAACGCCTACCCGCGCTGCTACGTCACCCGCAGCATCGCCGTGGACGAAACAGGCGCGCCCACCGCCGGTGCTTACTATGGCCCCTTCCCTTCCCGAAAGTCCGCGCTCGCTTTCTCCGAGCAGGCTCTCGATCTCTTCAAAGTCCGCCGCTGCCAAATCAAAATCCGCCGCGATCCCACGTTCCCCGGCTGCATCTATTCCGAAATGAAAATGTGCCTCGCGCCCTGCTTTGCGGGATGCACCAAAGAGGAATACGACGCCGAAGTTCAGCGCCTGGTGCAGTTTCTCGACACCAGCGGCAACTCGCTCCGCGCTGCCATCGAAGACGACCGCGAACGCGCCAGCGCCGATCTCGATTTCGAGCGCGCCGCGCAACTCCACAAACGCCTCGAAAAACTAGACGAAGCGTTGCGCTTTCGTCCCGAGCTTGCCCGCCGCATCGCCAATCTCGACGCCGTAATCCTCCAGCGCTCCGCCGAAGACCAGTCCATCGGCGTCTTCGGCGTCCATGGCGGCCGCCTCGCCGAACCTTTTTTCCTGCGCTTCGCCGAGATCGCCAGCCAGCCGCGCTCCGCCGAACACATTTTCAAGGATTATCTCGAGGGCACCCCTGCGGCCGCGCAAAACGCAGAGAAGCCCGCCGAGGGAATCTCAACGGCCGCCGTTGCGCAAAGCGGCGAAGATCCCCCCGTTCGATCCGCGGCCGCCGCGCGCGAAGAACTCGGCGAACATCTCGCCCTGATCTCCCGCTGGTTCTACAGCAACCCACGCGAAGGCGAGATTTTCTTTCGCGAAAAAGACTGGCCTTACCGTAAGATTCTTCGAGCCTGTTCCCGGCTCCTCAATCCGAAAACCGCGGAACCGCCGGCAAGCGAGCCCGCCGCGAGCGGCAATCCATCGCCGCCGTAATGAAGTTGACTTTGTAGGGGCGCAGCATGCTGCGCCCCTACAGGCGTGATTGCAAACGATAAGGACACCATGACCAAATCCGCCACACTCGAAGCCACAAAGCGCTACGCCAACCGCTTCGCCGGCCACGCCGCCGACGGCCACTTCCGCGAAGCCCACGGCCTCGTAATGTCCTCGGTCGGCATCGGCACCTATCTAGGCCAACCCGATCCTAAGGTAGACGCCAGCTACACCTCCGCAATCGCCACCGCCGCCGAAAACGGCATCAATTTCATCGACACAGCCATCAACTATCGTTTTCAGCGCAGCGAGCGCAGTATCGGCGCCGCCATAAAACAACTCGCGTCAAAAGGTTTCACCCGCGACGAACTGGTCGTTTGCACGAAAGGCGGCTATTTAACTCCTGACGGCTCCATGCCCGAGGAACCCACCGAATATTTTCTCCACGAATACATCCAGCCCGGCATCTTCACGCCGAAAGACCTCGTCGCCGGCAGCCACTGCATGACGCCGCGCTTCCTGGAGAATCAGCTGGCGCGCAGCCTCCGCAATCTGCAGCTTGAATGCATCGACGTCTACTACCTGCACAATCCCGAAACGCAGCTCACCGAAGTCTCGCCCCCGGATTTTCTCGAACGCGTTCGCGATGCCTTCATCTACCTCGAGTCTGCCGCCGACGCCGGCAAAATACAG
>Ga0210395_10000819_pt1 | contig 23914 bp, 18 predicted proteins | sample IncBWH4OmetaG_FD_150861 | JGI IMG/M metagenome (GOLD analysis project Ga0210395, IMG submission 150861) | Forest soil microbial communities from Barre Woods Harvard Forest LTER site, Petersham, Massachusetts, United States - Inc-BW-H-4-O ... | reverse complement strand
TTGCCCCCTAACACCACGGGCTGCCGTTTGCGGCTTATCCCGTCACCCGCTCGAAGGATGACTTACTTTTGAGCAATTTCAATCAATCGTTAACCAATGTGGCATGAATCCCACCGCATGTGACAAACACGCCACACAGGGGGCTTTTCCGAGATGCCGGGCCGCCAGAGGAGGCAATTTTGTCGAGTAAAAATCGCTGAATGCCCATCACATGCGCCATGCGTTATTTCGCATCCTTCGGCCATGGCACTGCCGGCCTGTGGATATTCGGATCAAAACCCGCCGCCGGCTTGGCGTCCCTTGGGTTGCAACAGAGGCGAAGGACCTAATTCGCCGGTCGTGCGTTGGCTCGCGGAGGAGCTACTCGCATGCGCAACATCCTCGGATTTTCGGTGGCGGCCCTGCTCGGACTGTTTTTCGGCATAGCCCCCGCGCTCGCACAGTCCGCAGGGCCCGATGAGACGATCCAGCCCAATGGAACCGTGAAGCAAACCCTGGCGCTCACCGCAGGGCAGCGCAGCGCGATCTACAACATCGTCATCCGGCAGCGGGTGAACCCGCAGGCTGACCAGATTGCCGTCGCGGTCGGGGCGCCGGTGCCGCCGACGAGCGAGCTTGTCGACCTGCCGGATCAGGCGACCGTGAACAGTCCGTCGGCCGCCCTCCTCAAATACGCCATGGTGCATGGCGATGTGGTAGTGGTTGATCCGGTGGCGATGCGCGTCGTCGATGTCATCCGCAACGGCGCGAAACCGTAAAAGCGGGCGGCGACACAAGAGACGGCACGAGAACCCTGATCGGCACGTGCCGGCGTCAGCGCATTTTATCCAAACACCGGTCTGAAGATTCGTCGTTGCGTCGGCGTCGACTGGATCGAGAAGATTTGAACGAGCTTTAGCGAGACGCAATGCCGACCAAAACCGCCGCACATTTATTTCCCGTCGATGAGCCGGCGGAGACGCCGTTCTACATCTCCGCCACCCAGCAGGCGGTGACCAGGCCGCCGCGCGCGCTCAAATACGGCGACACCTTCATCGTGCTCGACAGCCGCGGCGACATTTCGGCGACCTCCGGCGGCTCGGCCGGCCTGTTCCATCTCGACACCCGCTATCTGTCGCGGCTCGAATTGCTGGTCAACGCCGTGCATCCGCTGTTGCTCGGCTCCAACCTGCGCGACGACAATTCCGCCTTCTCGGTCGACCTGACGAATCCGGACCTCATGGCCGACCAGCGCATCGTGCTGGAGAAGGACACCGTGCACATTTTGCGCACGATCTTCCTGTGGCGCGGCACCGCCTATCAACGGCTCGGCGTGCGCAACTACGGCGATCGCGCCGTCGACTTGCAGGTTTCGATCCTGTTCGAGAACGACTTTGCCGACCTGTTCGAAGTCCGCGGCGCGCACCGCGAACGCCGCGGCACGGCGGCGGCCAATCTGCGCGGCGCCGACCAGGCGCTGCTGATCTATCGCGGCCTCGACAACAAGGTCCGGCGCACCGCGCTCACTTTCGATCCGCCGCCGAGCCGGCTGACGACCAGCGCCGCCGTCTACGAATTGCATCTCGAACCGGGCGAAACGCGGCCGTTGTTCCTGGCGGTGAGCTGCGATGCCGCCGACACGCGGCCGCGGCCGTTCCTGCCCGGCTTCATTGCGGCGCGACGCGAATTGCGCGAGGCGACCCGACACCAGACCTCGGTGGAGACATCCAACGAGCGTTTCAACGAAATGCTGTGCCGCTCGGCCGCCGATCTCGCCATGCTGATGACCGACACGCCGCAAGGCCGCTACCCCTACGCCGGCATCCCCTGGTTCTCGACCACGTTCGGCCGCGACGGCCTGATCACCGCGCTGCAGATGCTGTGGTGGAGCCCGGACGTGGCGCGCGGTGTGTTGCGCCGGCTGGCGGCCTATCAGGCCACGACCGCCGATCCGCTGGCCGATTCCGAGCCCGGAAAAATCCTGCACGAGATGCGCGGCGGCGAAATGGCGGCGCTGCGTGAAGTGCCGTTCGGGCTCTATTACGGCAGCGTCGATGCGACGCCGCTGTTCGTGCTCCTCGCCGGACTTTATGCCGAGCGCACCGGCGACGTCGAAACCGTCGCCGAGTTGTGGCCGGCGATCGAGGCGGCGCTCGGCTGGATCGACGGCCCCGGCGATCCGGACGGCGACGGTTTCGTCGAATACGCCCGCGCCAACGAGCAAGGTCTGGTCAATCAGGGCTGGAAAGATTCCCACGACGCGGTGTTCCATGCCGACGGCCGGCTGGCGGAAGGCCCGATCGCGCTCGCCGAGGTGCAAGGTTACGTCTACGCGGCCAAGCGCATGGCGGCGCAGTGCGCACGGCGGCTGGGAAACGACCCCATCGCCCGCCAGCTCGACGCCGAAGCAACCCGCCTTGCCGCGCGCTTCGAAAGCGCGTTCTGGTGCCCGGACATCGCAACCTACGCGCTGGCGCTCGATGGCGAAAAAAATCCGTGTCGGGTGCGCACCTCGAATGCCGGACAGGTGTTGTTCACCGGCATCGCCGCATCCGACCACGCCGCGCACGTCGCCAAGGGCCTCTTACAAGCCGACTTCTTTTCCGGCTGGGGCATCCGCACCGTGGCGCGCGGCGAAGCCCGCTATAATCCGATGTCGTATCACAACGGCTCGATCTGGCCGCACGACAACGCCCTGATTGCCCTGGGGCTGGCGCGCTACGAACACAAGCAGGCGGTGCAGACGCTGTTCGAGGGCCTGTTCGGTGCCGGTAATTACATGGATCACCGCAGGCTGCCGGAACTGTTCTGCGGCTTCCAGCGCCACCACGGCCAAGGGCCGACGCTCTATCCCGTCGCCTGCTCGCCGCAGGCTTGGGCCAGCGCCACGCCGTTCACGCTGTTGGAGGCCTGCCTCGGCCTGCAATTCGATCCGTTCAAGGGCGAAATCCGGCTGTGCAATCCGCGCCTGCCGGCGTTCCTGGACGAAGTGATCCTGCACGATCTGCGGCTCGGGTCCTCGAGCGTCGATCTGCGCGTGCGGCGGCATAAAGACACGGTTTCGCTGGATACACCCCGCATCAGCGGCGATATCCGGGTTTCGATCGTCTTTTCCGCCTGATCCGCCGGGAACTTTTGCCGGCAAAACCTGCCGGCCCGCCGAAGCGTGGAACCAGCCGCATCGCTTAGGCTTAGTGATGTGGGTTCCCAGACACTTCGGAGGGCAGCATGCGCGGCGAACATCGGGCCGTCATGGCGGCAGCTGCATTATTGGCGTTGACCGCCATCGTCAGCGTGGCGTCGTCTGAAAACGGCCCCACCCCGCCGGCCCCGGCCAAGACCGACCAGCAGGCGCCATCCGCGGTCACCGTCCTTGCCAACCATGAGGTCGAGGGCATCCTCGGCCGCGAAGTGCGCAGTTCCGCCGACGAGAATATGGGCCGGATCGTCGACGTATTGGTGGTCCGCAGCGGCCAGGTGCGCGCCGCGATCATCGACTTCGGCGGGTTCCTTGGCGTCGGCAGCCGCAAGATCGCGGTGGATTGGTCGGCACTGCATTTTCCCGCGCCAACCAAGCCCGAAACGCCGATCAAGCTGGAATTGAACCGCGACCAGGTGAACGCCGCACCGGCCTATGAAGAAGGCAAGCCCGTCGTGGTCTTGAGCGCGCTCGGCAAGCTCGAACCGCTGCCGATCGAATAATCAATCAACAATCGCGGGAGACGTATTCTGCCGGCGAAGCCATCACGCGCCATTGGCGACCGCGAGGATCCGCAACGCGCGCACGCCGGCGAAGCCTTGTCGCCCGAAGCCTTGCCGCCCGAAGCCTTGTCGCCGCCACCGGCATCGGAAGGCAGCGAGCCGCCGTTGCATCCGTCGCCGCGCAGCCTGCGCGGGCTCGATTGGTTCGTCTTCTTCGTCGCCGACGTGCAGACCGGTTTCGGTCCGTTCGTTTCGGTCTTCCTGACCGGGCAACGGTGGACGCAGTTCGATATCGGCCTGGTGCAATCGACGGCCGGCATCGTGTCGCTCATCGGCCAGATGCCCGGCGGCGCCATCGTCGATGCCGCCCGTTCGGAACGGGTGGTCGCCGGCGTCGCCATCGTCACCATCTGCGTCGCCGCCCTGACGTATGCGGCGCTGCCGATCTTCCCGATCGTGCTGACGGGGGCGATTTTGCACGCGCTGGCGAGCTGCGTGCTCGGCCCGGCCATGGCCGCGATCAGCCTCGGCCTGGTCGGCCATGCCGCGATCGGCGCGCGGTTCGGCCGCAACGCCCGCTTCGCCTCGGTCGGCAACGGCTTGGCGGCGGCGGTGATGGGCGCCTGCGGCTACCTGTTGTCCGCGCGCGCGGTGTTCATCGTCACCGTGCTGTTGCTGGGGCCGGCGCTCTTGGCGCTGCGCACCATTGCGCCGAAGGAGATCGATCCCGAACGCGCCCACGGCGCGGTGCCGCGCCGACGCGCCGACAAGGTGCGCACCAAAGCCGCCGCGTTGCTGCGCAACCGGCCGCTGCTGATCTTTGCCGGCTGCCTGCTGCTGTTTCATCTGGCCAACGGCGCCATGCTGCCTTTGATGGGCAGCGTCGTGACCATGCGCTCGAGCCAATGGGCGACGGTGCTGATCGCAGCCTGCATCGTCGTGCCGCAGCTGGTGGTCGCGCTGCTGTCGCCGGCGGTTGGAATCCGCTCCCAGCTTTGGGGGCGGCGGCCATTGCTGCTGATCGGCTTTGCCGCCTTGCCGATCCGCGGCCTGCTGTTTGCCTCGGTGAGCAATCCGCTGTTGCTGGTCGTCGTGCAGCTGCTCGACGGCGTCACCGCTTGCGTGTTCGCCGTCATGGTGCCGCTGGTGGTCGCCGATCTCACCCGCGGCACCGGCCACTTCAATCTCGGCCAAGGCATCGTCGGCACCGCGACCGGCGTCGGCGCCTTGGCTAGCGCCACCTTCGCCGGCTACATGACCGACCGCTTCGGCTTCGGCTCGGCCTTCGCCGGCTTGGCCGCCATCGCGCTGGCCGGCCTGACGGTGCTGTGGGCGCTGATGCCGGAGACGCGGCCGGAGGAGGAATCGTAGGGCTACAACGCCGGCGCGTCGTCGGTGACCAGGCGCAGATGCGGCGCCAGGCGGTCGGCCAGGCCGCGATAGACGCCGAGATAATCCTGCGCCATGCGCCGCGCCGTGAAGTGCTTCTCGAAATGGCCGCGGATTTTCGCGCGCGACAAATGATCCAGCCGATCGACGGCGCCGATGGCGCCATTGATGTCCTCGACGATGAAGCCGGTGAGGCCGTCGTCGATCACTTCCGGCACCGAGCCGCGATTGAACGCGATGACCGGCGTGCCGCAGGCCATGGCTTCGATCATCACCAGGCCGAACGGCTCCGGCCAGTCGATCGGCACCAAGAGCGCGACGGCGCCGCTCAAGAACTCGGATTTGTCCTTATCGTTGATCTCGCCGATATACTCGACATTGGCAGCCTTGATCATCGGCTTGATCAGCTCGTCGTAATAGTCCTGGTCGGCACGGTCGACCTTGGCGGCGACCTTGAGCGGCACGCCGCAATGCTGGGCGATGCGGATGGCGCGATCGATGCCCTTTTCCGGCGCGATGCGGCCGAGGAAGGCGAAATAACTGGGCTTGATCGACTTCGGCATCAAAAGCCGCTCGGGCAGGCCGTGATGCACCGTGCGCACCCAATGCGCCTGCGGCAGCGGCCGCCGCTGCGCATTGGAGATCGACACCACCGGTACCGTGTTGAAAGTGTCGAACACCGGCTGATGCTCGGGCAGATCGAGCCGGCCGTGCAGCGTGGTCACGAACGGCGTCGCTTGGCGGGAGAACAGCGAAAACGGGTAATAGTCGAGATGGAAATGCAGGACGTCGAAATCGCCCGAGCGCTGATAGACGCGCTCCAGCATCATCATGTGGAGCGCGTTCGGATCGCGCACCGCGCCGTCGAGCCGCAGCGCCCGCGGCCATACCGCCTCGAGCTTGGCCGAGGTCTGCGAATCGCCGGAGGCGAACAGCGTCACTTCGTGGCCGAGCGCGATCAATTCCTCGGTGAGCCAGGACACGACGCGCTCGGTTCCACCGTAAAGCTTGGGCGGTATCGCCTCGGTTAACGGGGCGATTTGCGCAATATGCATCGAATTGGCCTTTCCTCAGTGTGGTCCCGGCAAGGATGTCCCGTCGCCCCGCGATGTCCCGACGCAATGACAACAACGAACGAAGGCGGAAATATTTCAAATCCGGCGTGGAACTTATTTTTCGCAAACCATGGAACTTTTTCGCGTCTGCGATGTCATTCCGAATGCACGAAATCGGCGCTCGATCGTCACCGGCGCGTCGAGGTGCTGACACGGAATGAACACGGTCCGCCCGCGCGGCGCGTCACAGAACTTTTTTGTGCGGCCGGCTAGTACATTTGCGAGTTCCCGGCGTTGTGACCCTGTGTGAGGATTCGGGGCGGCGAATTTCGCGAGCGGAGTTTCGATACGCATGGCCGATCTTTGTGGTTACGCCACCCGCCCCCTCGCCTTCATCTTCCATTATGTACGGCTGCGGCCGGTGTCGCATGCGGTCATCCTCGCCGCAGTGCTGGCCGCTGTGACCTGCTCAGTCGGCACCCAATACGGCGTAAAATTCCTGGTCGACATGCTGTCCAGCCACGATGCCGCCGGCGTGTGGACGGCATTCCTTGTGCTCGGCGCGCTGATCGCCGCGGATAATCTGCTCTGGCGGGTGGCGAGCTGGATCGCGAATTTCGCCTTTGTCGGCGTCACCGGCGACCTGCGCCGCGACCTGTTCCGCCACCTGATGGGCCATTCGCCGGCTTATTTTGCCGACCGCCTGCCCGGCACGCTGATCAGCCGCGTCACCGCGACGTCGAACGCCATTTTCACCGCCGAGAACATGTTCATGTGGAACGTGTTGCCGCCCTGCGTGGCGACGGTCGCCGCAATCGCGCTGGTTTGCACCATCAGCCTGAAGATGGCGCTCGGTCTCGCGGTTGTCGCCGGCATCATGGTGTGCCTGATGTTCCGCCTCGCCGCCGCCGGGCGCCCGCTGCATCACGACTTCGCCAGCAAGGCCGCCGCCGTCGACGGCGAGATGGTCGATGTCGTCGGCAATATGCCGCTGGTGCGGGCGTTCTGCGGCTTCGCCCGCGAGCACCGGCGCTTCGATGCCACCGTCGACCGGGAAATGGATGCGCGGCGCAAAAGCCTGCTCTATCTGGAAAAGCTCCGCATCTTCCATGCCGTCGTCACCATCGTGCTGACGCTCTGCCTGGTCGCCTGGGCGATCGTGCTGTGGCGGCAAGGCGCGGCGACGACCGGCGATGTCGTGCTGGCTTGCACGCTGGCTTTATCGGTGCTGAGTGCGACCCGCGACCTCGCGGTGGCGCTGGTCGACATTACGCAACACATCGCGCGGCTGTCCGAAGCGCTGGCCACGCTCCTGATACCGCACGAGCTGCGCGATCATCCGGCCGCCGAGCCGCTGGTCAGCCGCGGCGCCAGCGTCAAATTTGAGCACGTCGATTTCCGCTACAGCGACGGCCAGCGGATTTTCGCCGACCTCAACCTGCACTTCCGGCCGGGCGAGCGCGTCGGCCTGGTCGGTCATTCCGGCGGCGGCAAATCGACCCTGTTCGCGCTCTTGCAGCGCTTCTACGATCCGCAGGACGGCCGCATCCTGCTCGACGGCCAGGATATCGCGCGGGTGACCCAAGACAGTCTGCGCGAAGCCATCGGCGTGGTGCCGCAGGACATCTCGCTGTTCCACCGCTCGGTCATGGACAATATCCGCTACGGCAAGCCGGAAGCCTCCGACGACGAGGTGCTGGAAGCCGCGATCACGGCGCGCTGCGATTTCATCGAGGACCTGCCGTCGGGCATGCGCACCATCGTCGGCGACCGCGGCGTGAAACTGTCGGGCGGCCAGCGCCAGCGCATCGCCATTGCGCGCGCCTTCCTCAAAGATGCGCCGCTACTGCTGCTCGACGAAGCAACCTCGGCGCTCGACAGCGACTCCGAGGAAATCATCCGCGAGGCGCTCAGCCGCCTGATGCGCGGCCGCACCGTCATCGCCATCGCGCATCGCCTCTCCACGGTGCGCAATTTCGACCGCATCGTCGTGCTGCAGGCCGGCGCGATCATCCAGGACGGTCCGCCCGACCTGCTGATGCGCCGCGAAGGACTTTACCGCCAGCTGGTGCAGCGCGAGATGGATCGGCTCACCAGGCAGGCGGCGTAGCGTCGGCACCGGGCGGCCCGAGCGTCAGGCATTGCTGATGGGGGAATCCATTGCGGGAGCAGAGGTCGCATGGGCGGGAGCGAAGCGGAGACCATTCGCCAGCCCCGAGATCGGTTAACAGGGCAGCCGCAGGAGCGCTCTCTAATTGCGGGCGTGGGGTCAACCCCTGTTTCGGACTGCCAAAAGGCCGGCTGCCGCCCGTTCACCTGATGTCGGCTATAGGCCCAAGAAGAGACCTCGACTCGGATACGGCAGTGTGTCGCTCGTGACCCATCGCGACATCTCAGTGGGATCATTTGCTGTGGTGCACCTCGATCTAGGGAGCATGTTTTCGCTACTGGGCCTCGATGCCGGCGCACCCATAATGCGCTCCCTTATCGATCAACCGCGGCGCACAGGCGGCAAGACTAAAGCGCGTGTCAAATCTTCCGCATCTTGGCGGCCACAGAGTGCATCAAATCATTGACCCACGACAGCGGTGTGCGCGTCCGATCAATTAGAATTTTCGCACTGGACGACCTAGCCCGGGCAGCCGCGATTGCGGGCATCCAATTAACGGCTTGATCAGACCCCGGAGCCGGCGAACCCAACTCCATACTCATTATGGGGAATGCGTTCACCTCACTCGAATCGGGTATTGAGTAGCGAATTGTCAAACAACTCAGAAAAATTAGGCGTTGCGGTTGTGCCTGTGGTTGCGGCGGCGTTGGTGGTGGCAAACTGACGTCAATCGTTTCATTTTCGAACGGTTTGTTGTCGCTCGTCGCGAACTGCGGTGTGAACGGGACAACGGCCCCGGCATTCACTACAAGTTGGGTGTCGCTCGTAAAAATTCCTCCGCTTACGCGTGGACAGACCGTTGGGCTGACTTGCAGGTCGGCGACAGTCCCTTTCGCATAGCTCAATGAGACACCCAATACGACATACGGCCGGTTGCCAGCATTGGAAAAGACCAATGTGTCGGGGGCGAAGTGATAGGTCTGCGTCGGAATGTCCAAGAACAAGAGACCATTGTTTCCGGTTAACACCTTGCCATCGTCTGTCTGCTGCATATAAGTGGTATAGGCACCTAACAGCGTTACCGCGAAAGTGACCACGGCTGTTATAGCGGTCACTAACGCGACCAAGGACCACGTCTTCAAAGGCCGCTTCTTGTCCGCGCCCTTCTGTTTTCCGTATTCCTCAAGAGGATTACGCGGCTTCATCGGGATCCCATCTCATTCGAATGTGGTCTTGAAATGTTTCAAGTTTGATGCAGGGGAACGCGAAGGGCACTGGCGGACCATCTATCAGCGTCATAGTGTAAACCCCTTACTTGGAGTTGAAAAGTTCGTGCCGCGCGCGACCGCGTGCCCATGCGCGTCCAACTCCTAGCGATCCAAAACGCCCAGTGGCGGTCGCTCCCGGTACAGCTAACGAAAATATCGGCCATAAGCGGCCGTCCCGTCGCGCTCCATCCCGAAAGGCGTGATGGGTCAGGCGCAGGGCGGTTCCCGGCGCGAATCCAAACGTCTGATGCTCGCCACAGCATGGCATCGGACACTGTGGCTCCCAATGTCAGCAACGCAATCCACTCCGAAGAGAAGGCTGCATGGCTCCTGGCGGGCTTGCCGCTGCTCGTCCCGGCAATGGACGAGGCTATCATTGGGCGACGGATTTACCGACAGCTGGTGAGATGGATCGTCTCACCAGACAAGCGGCTTAACTACCGTAGGCCACAATATGTAAGCTGGTATGGGCCGGAGCGCGGCGGCCAGATCGGTTGGGGATTCGCCAGCATTGCTAAGTGCTTATAACCGCAGGGGCACCACCCGGCGCCGCCGCCTGCCGGTGGCGTGCATTGGCTCGCCTCGAGCGGCCGCTGTTTGAAAATGTGACAATCCATCAAGACAGCATCGCGTGTTATCTTTACAATGCATGCCGGTGCCGCACGCTGCACAATATTGGAGGAAATAATGCCTCAAAGCCGCAGTTTTCCATGCCCGTCTTCGCGTTATGAGAAGTTGCTCGCTGCGATCCAGGAATGGCTCGTCAGCGAGAAATTCGAATGCCAACGGTTGAAAACGGAGGACGGCGGTCAGCTTCTCCAAGTTCAAAAGATGGGCGGTTGGCGGAAGGTTGTCGGCATGTCGACGGCGCTCAACATCGTGTTCAGGCAAGTTGACAATACGGTCAACGTCGAGATTGGCGCGGGCAGATGGATCGATAAAGCCGCCGTGGGCACCGTGAGTCTTTTCATTCTCTGGCCGCTTGCGTTTACGGCGGCTTTCGGCGCTTGGCAGCAGATGAACATGCCCAGCCGCATATTCGACCACATTAACAAATATCTGAGCCAACCGGACGACGCCGGCTTACATTAGCTCGCAATAGCGCACGACACTCACGCCTTGGCGATGCTGACCTCCACGCGGCCGATGCCGGAGAACTCGGCAACGGCAGCGTCGCCTGGGTGTAGCGGGAATTGGCGCACGAACGACCCGGTCATGATGATGTCGCCCGGGCGCAGACTTCGCCCGTATGCGCCGAGTTTTTGGACGAGCCATTTGATCGAGTTCAGCGGATTGTCGAGCACCGCGGAGCCCAAGCCCGCTGCCACGTCCTGGCCGTTGAGCCGAACGCGCGCGGTGACCTGGGCCAGGTCGACATTTGGCGGAAGCCGCACCGGAGCGCCGACGACGACGGAGCGTTGCTGCCCGTTGTCGGCCACAACCAGTTCCATCTGGTTCACCGGGTCGCCGCGCGTTTCGATGATCTCGAATGACGGGTGGATCACATCGACCGCGGCGCGGACTTGTTCCGCGGTGACCTTGCCTTCGAGGCCCCGGCCAAGGCGCACGCACAACTCGGTTTCAAAACCGGGATGGATCAATTCGGTCGCGCCGAACACATGACCCGTCGGCCGCGTTTCCAGGATGCAGGCGAATAACGGCTCGTGATAACTGAACTGCTCCCGAATAGCCTTCGCGGTAAAGCCGACCTTCCAGCCGATATGGCGCTCGCCGGCGGCCACCCGACGGTCGATCAGCGCAAGCTGGATGCGGTAGGCTTCGTCCATCGTAAGCCGGTCGAAATAGGCCAGCGGGAAAAACTCGCCGCGCATGCGGGCGATCCAGAAATCGTCGATCGCGGCGGCGAGGTCGATGGTCACGCCGCGATCACCTGCGGCAGGATCGGCGAGTCGGCATCGAAGCGCTTGCCGGCGCGCAGGCAAAATGCCGGACGCAACAGCCGCTCGGCGACGACCTTGGTGTCCTCGTTGTCGCGCAGGATGAAGCGGCCGCGATCGTCGTAGAGCACCGAGACGTCGGCGGCGTAGCCGGGCGTCAGCGCGCCGAGACGATCGCTCATGCCGAGCATTTGCGCCGGATGGGTGGTGACCATCGGCACCACGTCCTCGAGCGCAATGCCGAGCGCCAGCATCGAACTCATCGCCTGCGTCAGGCTGAACTTCGCCTGGCCGCGGAACGGGTGGTTCTCGTCGTCGTCATGCTGGGCCGGCGTGCCTGCGGGCGGCGGCACTTCGGTGTTGTAGCCGTGCATGTCGGCGCCCAGCGTATGCGGCACGATGCCAGCGGCGAGCGCGTGCCGCGCGATGCGGTAGGAGAAATGACTGCCGTGGCCGACGTCGACTTTCAGTCCGGCGTCGATCGCGGCACGAATGACGCTGTGCACTTCGCCCTGCCGGTTGACGAAGCCGCCGGGATGGCGCGTGAACGGATGGGCCAAAATGTCGCCGGGCCGCAGTTTTGGGATCACCCGTTCCAAAATCGTATCGGCGTCCTCGCCATTGGCGCCGCTGTCGGGCAAGCCCCACAGCGTGCCGAAATGCACATAAAGCGGCAGCTCGGTGCGGCGGCCGATCTCGGCCGACATTTCCAGGACTTTTATGCCCCAGCGCGCGAAGCCGCCGATCTCGGCGTGGCCCTTGATGCCGCGCACGATGTCCTTGTTGGCATTGGCCGCGGTGACGGTGGCGTCGATATCGACGCCGGCCGGGCTGTAGAGATTGGGGTAGTAGTGGCCCTCCAGGCCGCCGACCAGATAAGCGGACAGAAAAGCAAAGACCTGCGTCGCGGCGGGCTCGACGATAAAGTGCCGAAAGCCCGGCAACGTCATGCAGGACGGACCGCCCTGGTCGATCACCGTGGTGACGCCCGAGCGCACGCCGACCATGTCCGGGTTCAAACCGAAGCGCCCGGTGACATATTGGTAAACGTGGGCATGGGTGTCGATCAGGCCCGGCAGCACGAGCTTGCCTGAAACGTCGATCACCTCGGTCGCGCTGGATGGCAGGATGGTCTTTTCGACTGCAGCAATGCGGCCGCCACGCACGGCGACGTCGTGGGTGCCGTCGATCCCCGACGCCGGGCAAATGACCCGCCCGCCGCGCAGCAGAAGATCATATTTCTGGTTCTCAGCCATTTTGCGTTCTCATTGTTCGGCGTAATTGCTTTTTTCTAGTCGAATATTCTAATCAAAAAGCGGGTCGCCAGCAATCGGCCTGCATCGGCGTCCGGACCAAAGAGCCGCAATGACGAGCTAAAACATTCTTTTCTCGCACGGGCCACGGCGAGCGATTTCATTCGCTCAAAACATCGCCACTCGACCAAGATTCTCTTATTTTTGTTTGCTGCATTGACTATTCGCCGCCGCATGGCGAAATCCATCATCCGGTCATGTTTGATCGGATCGCGGGATTTGATGGAGCAGCTTGCGCCGCGGAAAAACGCTAAAGCGCCACGAAGTGTCTTCGTGGGCTCCTCAACCATGGAGATGGACTAATGACGCATGAGATTCAGCGTCGCGATTGACGGCTTGGCAAGTTAACGCCGCCGCCAGTCACACTCGTCCATTGAAAATCTCTGCCAGGAGCGCCGGCGACAAAGCCGGTGATGAGGATCAACATGTCCAACGCCTACGTCACCGACTTTCGCGTCCCGAGCACGACCGAATCCACCGCCCTGCTCAACGAGGATTGGCTCGCCGTCATCCTCGGCCTTTTCATTTTCGTCCTCGCCCTCGCCGCGCTGGTCCATGTCGATCTGATCGGCTGGGTGGTGTCGACGTCGGTATGGAGCAATCTCGGCCAGGCGCTGGGGCCGGCGTCGAAAGGCTATGCCGATCTCGGCGGCATCGGCGCGCTGCTCGCGACTTATGTCGCGCTCACGGTGGTGCTCACCGCCGGCGCCGCGGCGCTCAAAAGCGACGTCAAGCGTTTTGCGCTCGCCTTTACCGCGGTGTTCTGGATCGCCTATGCCAGCTGGATCGTCGGCAATTACGCCCGTTTCGCCGCGGTGACGCCGGCCGAGCAGCAGAAATTCGGCATCTCCTGGTCGCTGAAGCTGACCAATGAAGGCGCCTATATCTTCGCGCTGATCGCGGGCCTGATCATCGCCAATTTCCTGCCGCGCTTTGCCACAGCGATCAAGGACGCGGTGCGGCCCGAGCTCTACATCAAGGTCGCCATCGTCATTCTCGGCGGCTTCTTCGCCGTGACGGCAGCCGGCAAGCTCAGTCTCGCCTCGTCGCTGATCCTGCGCGGCACGGCGGCCATCGTCGAAGCCTATCTGATCTACTGGGCGGTGGTGTATTTCATCGCCCGCAAGTGGTTCGGTTTTTCGCGGGAATGGGCGGCGCCGCTGGCCTCGGGCATTTCGATCTGCGGCGTCTCGGCGGCGATCGCCACCGGCGGCGCAATCAGGTCGCGTCCCGTGGTGCCGGTGCTGGTGTCGTCGCTGGTCGTGGTGTTCGCCGTCACCGAAGTGCTGATCCTGCCGTTCGTCGCGCAGACCTGGCTCTCCCATGAGCCGCTGGTCGCCGGCGCCTGGATGGGGCTGGCAGTGAAGACCGACGGCGCCGCGGTGGCGGCCGGCGGCATCACCGAGTCGTTGATCCTCGCCAAGAACGCCGCCGAGGGCGTGCACTATCAGCCCGGCTGGATCCTCGGCACCGCCGCGACCGTCAAGGTGTTCATCGACATCTTCATCGGCATCTGGGCGTTCGTGCTCGGCTATATCTGGACCAACCACATCAACGTCACGCCTGATTCCAACAAAGCCAAGGCGCGGGAAATCTGGCAGCGCTTTCCCAAATTCATCATCGGCTTCGTGGTGACGTTCATCGTCGGGCTTTATCTGGCGCTCGGTACGCCGGCCGACGTCGCCAAGAACGTCCCGGCCGCGATCGGCGAAGCCAACACGTTCCGCGTCATCTTCTTCATTCTCACCTTCTTCTCGATCGGCGTGCTGTCGAACTTCCGCGCGCTGTGGCGGGAGGGATTCGGCAAGCTCGCCGCGGTCTATGTGGTCAGCCTGTTCGGCTTCGTGATCTGGGTCGGCTTGCTGATCTCATGGATCTTCTTCCACGGCATCACGCCGCCGCTCGCCAGCTGAAAATCACGCGATCAAAAATGCACGGCTAGAAAAACAATGTACGACTATCAGGAGCTCATCATGTCGCAATACACCCAATCCGACCTGCGCGAGGAATTGCGCACCGCCCCGGTCGAGCCGCTGTTGCCGATCGAGAAAAAGCTGATCGTCTGGAGCCTGAGTCTCGGGCTTACGCTCCTCGTGGTGCTCGCGGCGATCAACCACTTCTTTCCGGTCACGTTGTAGGCCGAGAGCGTCGAAATCCAAGCGCGCGCGGCGTTATTGGAACGTCGCGCGCCTAGGCGGACCGGCCTAACAGCCGGATCGGACGAGGAATTTCCTGACGGCGGGACCGTTCGGTCATCGTCATCAATGACGACGATGTGATCGTCATTGTTTGCGAATACAATTGATAGTTGAAAAAGGCGGGATAAAACTACGAACAAGTCGGAAGGCAATTCGATTGAGATCGTTATTTTGGAGTCGTTTTACATGATATCGGGGTCAATTTATGACTGATCTTACCGCAATTCGTGATACATTCACTGAAGAACTGGAAAATGCCCAATTTCTCAATGGCACAACTACAACGCCATTTAATCTTGATCCGAATGGTAAAGATATCGACTTCGGTTTTGGAATAAATGTAAGTAGTCTGATCCCGAAACCTACTCCAAATGGCCCAACCGTTGCCTCCAGGGTTGCCACTGGTATATCCGCTTTTGAAGCTCTGTTGCCCAGTAACCTTTTCCAATCTCCTTCTGATCTTTCTGCTCTTACTACCGCACTCACCAGCGCGCTAACTGCATACGTCACGGTGCGCGATAGTCCTGATTCAACCACAGCTCAAATAACTGCTGCAGCTGCCACTGCGGCAGCGACATTGAACAGTTCAGTTCCTCAGGAAAGCTGGGTAACTATCGCCGCGGCGGCGATGGATAATCAATACACACAAACTGCGATACCAGCTTTGGAAAATGAATTCTCAAACTACGACAGTTTGTCCGCGGACGCGCAAACTGCCCTGCAGATTATGCAATATGTCAGCGGCGATGCATTTCAGGGGTCTAGCATTACAACTGACCTGTCAAATCTTGACTACGCCTCGGCAGCTTATGAACTAGCCTTTGATACTGCCTTTTCTACATTTGCGCAGTCAGGCCTAAATAATTACATCGCCTATGAGAACCGTTGTCTTATCAGCGCGTCCATAATGCTTGGCCTTGATCCGATTACCAATGGGTTTAATTTTATAATCGGCTTCGTAAACACCGACTCGAACAATGCCACTCTCGCAAATTTTATACAGAAAGTGGCCAATAATTACGCTTCTATTGGCGCTTCCTATTTTGGTCTTTCGTCAAACGGCAACCCGGCAATTTCCTTCTTCAATAGTTTGCAGGCTTACGTGGCTTCCCAAGGCTACTATGTCCCTCAACCGAACGACATAGGCGGCTCGAACAGCAACACATGGAGCAATATTGCCGGAAAGAATCTTAATGGCTTTTCCCTTACCGGACAGCAATTGCAGAACATAAACAGCGGGCTTCCCGGAAGCAGCCTGTCGGTGGGCGGTTTGATTTACGTTCCTACCGCTGACACGCCAGCCTCATCGTCTTTCACTCCGCCTGCGCAGACCGGCAGCGGGCAGACTTTTGTCCTCGATCCGACTGCGTACAATGGCACTGGCGCTATTTACACGGTGGGAGCGAGCCTTGACCCCGATGCGGGCGGATTGTTCGTCGAGAACACGAATGGCGGTTACGCGGAGGTGTTTGCACAAGACTCTTACGAAGATGTGAGCTACGCAAGTGGCGTGCTCTCGACCACTATCACCGATCAGTCCAGCGCGGTGATCGGCACGCTCACCAGCAACATAAGCGAGGACAACAACCTTCAGGTCAGCACGGGAGCCAGCGCCACCACCGTCGATGTGGCAGGCAGCGGCGATCTGGATATCACCAGCGCCAATGTTGCCGTCAATGTTGCATCCGGCGCTTCCCTCGATATAAGCGGTGCCAACACCACTATCACCCTCGGCAGCAACGACAGTGTCACGCTTGGGGGCAATGATGTTGTTGAGGGGGCGGCGAGCGCGAATCTGACGACGGACACGCTTGTGTTCGCGGGCGAGTCGATCGCGGGGAATTTCAATTCGGGCGCCACCGATCAGTACGGGCGCACCTACACGCTGAACGGCAGCTCGCTCTCCATCAGCGCATCCTCCGGCACGCTCACGATCGACAACTTTGAGAGCGGCGACTTCGGGCTTTTGGTCGGGAATCAGCCCAACCTGTCCGGCATCGATCTCATCCTGCCCATCGACATCAACGACCTGGGCCAGGTCGTAGGGACCTATCAGGCGAGCAACGGCGAGTATTTCGGGTTCCTCGAGAGCAACGGCAGCTACAGCACGATCAATTTTCCCGGGCAGGCAAACGTCACCGAGGCGACCGGCATCAACGACGCAGGCGAGATCGTCGGCTGGTACGGCGACGACGCGCAGGGCTTCGTCGAGAGCGACGGCGTGTACAGCACAATTGGTTCGGCGCTCACGGTTCCGACCGGCATCAACGACGCGGGCGAGATCGTCGGGCAGGATACCCTGGACGTCAATGGCGTGTTCACCTCCCTTCGCCCGCCATTCGCTCCGTCGGGCTCCAGTATCGTGCTCACGGGCATCGACAATGAAGGAGCGATCTCCGGCGTCATTTATACGTCTTCCAGCAGCGAAGGCTTCGTCTATAGCGACGGCTCGTACACCGCGCTGTCCTTCGCCCCGGAAGGCATAAGCGATTTAGGGCCATGGTATGCGCTGGGAATCAACGGCACGTCGGGCGACTTTGCGGCGCTGCCGGGGCCGGTCACGGGCATCAACGACAGCGGGGAGATTGTGGGATGGTACCAGGTGTCGCTCGGCGTGGATCAACTCGGCGATCCGCTGGAAGGCGAATTCGCTTATACCGCCGGCTATATGGACAATAATTCCGGCACCGGGGTTTTGCAGGTCAGCGAACTGGGCAATGGCACCGCGGCCAGCGGCACGGGAGCGGAAGAATTTATCGTCAATACCACTCTGGCTTCCGGCGTAGTCATTGAAGGCGGCAGCGGAACCAACACTTTAATCATAGATAACGGCGATATCTCCCGGGCGACAATCAGCAACATCCAGGCCCTGCAAATTAACGGCACGGCCACGATTTCGGCGGCGCAGTTCGCAGCCTGCTCGGCGTTGTTGGCGAATATCAGCGGCAGCTATAACCTGATTGTCACTGGCGCGCTGGCGGCCAACGCTTCATCGGTGGCTGCGAGCGCGCACGTGACCTCGATCACCGTATCCGACACCGCCGCGAACGTACTGGCAAATATCACGACGCTGGAGGAGTTGGAGAGCAGCGGCAAGGTAACTTCGGTCACGGTGTCCGACACGGCTGCGGATGTACTGGCCAATATCGCAGCGCTGCAGGCGCTTGGCAGTCAACTGACATCGATCACCCTGACTGACGCCACAACGCCGACGCTTGCGCTTACCGCGACGCAGCTGACGACTGACTCCGCCGTGCTGGGCAAGATCAGCAGTGCCTTTAGCCTTACGGTGTCGGGCGTGCTCGCGGCCAATGCGGCATCGGTGGCCGGCCAGGCGCACGTGACCACGATCGCGGTATCCGACACGGCAGCGGATGTCCTGGCAAATATCCCGGCGCTGCAGGCCATTGGCAGTCAACTGGCCTCGATCACCCTGACCAACAGTACAACACCAACTCTGGCGCTTACCGCGACGCAGCTGACAGTCGATTCGGCTGTGCTTGGAAAAATCAGCAGTGCCTACAACATCACGGTATCCGACACGGCGGCAGATGTGCTTGCCAACATCACCGCGCTCGAGGCGCTGGAGAGTAGCGGCAAGGTAAGCTCGGTCACCGTCTCCGACACAGCCGCCAATGTGCTCGCCAACATATCGTCCCTGCGATCCCTGGAGAATAGCGGCAACATCACCGCGATCACCATCGCCGACACCACGGCCGACGTGCTGGCCGACGTCAACGCCCTCAAGCCGTACACCTCCGCAAACGGCGGCCCGCTGACGTCGATCACGCTCACCGACGGCGCCATGCCGACCCTCACGCTCACCCCGGCGCAACTTTCAAATGACTCCGCCGTGCTGCAGGACATCACCTCTTATTATGATCTCACCGTATCGGGCGGCGCCGTCGTTCTGGGCAACAACCAGCATGTCGACATCACCGGATCGAACGACACCGTCATTCCCGGGCTGAACGACAATTTCGGCGTAGCGGGAAGCAACAGCTCGATCATGGTCGACAGCGAAGACGGGATTTTTCTGACCTCCCCGAACGGCATTGCCGATCCGCTTGCGGCGCTGGGCGCCAACGCCGTGGTGGGCAACGGCAGCGGCCAGACGCTGAGCGGCGGCAGCGGCATCGACGTGATGGTCGGCAACGGCGGCAACAACACCTTCATCGCTCCCGGCGCCGCCACCGGTGGCACGGTCACGGTATGGGGCGGCACGCCGTCGGCTCCGAGCGGCTCCAATACCGTCGATTATTCCAGCTACGGCGGCGATCTTGAAATCGTCCTCGGCCAGGGCGAAGGCCCGGGCGGCCCCACCGGTTGGGTGGCCAACAGCGACACCAATCAGTATTTCGCCAGCCTCAACGACATCGACAATGTCATCGGCGGCTCTGGCAACAATGCCATTACCGGCAACTCGGACAATGACATCATCAATGGCGGCAACGGCAATGACTGGCTGACCGGTGGTTCAGGCAACAATACTTTCATCGTCGGCACCGGCAATAATACGATCAACGGCGGCGGCGGCACCGATACCTATCAGTTCGGTTCCAGCTTCGGCCAAGACGTGATCAACAACGGCTATGGCGCGGCCGCCAAAGGCGCGATCGACTTTGCTTCCGGAGTAACGGACGAAAATCTGTGGTTCCAGCAAAGCGGCAGCGACCTTCTGGTTGGTCTGTTGGGAACGAACGATCAGATCGACGTTACCGGCTGGTTCAACGGCATTGCCGGCAATCAGGTTCAGAGCGTCAATGCGGGCGGCCTCAAGCTCGACACCGGAGTGGCGTCGCTGGTGCAGGCGATGGCGACTTATGCCGCGGACAATCCGAACTTCAACCCGGCCACCGCGACATCGATGCCGACCGACACGACCTTGCAAAACGCCATTGCGGCGAGTTGGCATCATTAGGCGGTTCCGCGCGCAGACCGTCCTTAACTTAAATCGCTCCGATCGTCTGGAACCAGAGTCTTGGGATCACGCTTCTCGCCACGCTCGATCTTTTCTTTTTCCGACGGCGCTAAAGGCGCTGTATCGACGATCGCGCATCAACGCATCTGGCAAACGATTCCGGCCTCGCTGCTCGTGCCGCTGGTCACGGTCAACAACACGACTTGCGGCGGCGGGCCTGGGCTGTAACGGCCCTGGTAGGAGGCTTGCGGCGGAGCGACGTGGAACAGGACGTTGCCGGTTCCAGGATGCACCGACAGGGTGCCGCGAAACCCTTTGGTCGTGGTGTAAATGTTGCCGGGGCCGACGGTGAAATTCAAATCGGCCATCACGCCGTTCGCGCCGGCGCACTGGTAACGCCCTGAGTCCGGAATGCTCTGTGCCACGGCAACGCCGGCAACGAGCCACAGCGACGCGATGAGAGCGGCGGCGACAGCAATGACGGCTTGCTTGGCTCGTTGCATGACCGGCCCCCTTCGCATTTTACGAAAATACACGAGCTCATGTCGCTTGCGAGCGGCGAAATCGAACGCCGCCGCGACGGCGCAGGCGCAATCGCGACCAGGGGCTCCAGCCTAGTTCCAGCTTCAAGAGGCTTGCGCCAAAACACAATGAGGGACCCGCTAAGTGGCGGATCCCTCATTGAATTTGGTTGCGGGGGTAGGATTTGAACCTACGACCTTCAGGTTATGAGCCTGACGAGCTACCGGGCTGCTCCACCCCGCGTCAAGGAAGCGATTATTGTAACGGTCATCTAGCAAGCGCCCCCCGATAAGGGAAGTGCGCGGAGCCCGATATTTCGCCATACTGGGCCGCGATTGCCCCTATAATCCGTCATGCACGCCCCCATAGACGCGGATATGGCCGACAAACCTGCCTTGCAGCCCCGTGCGGCGATTGGACCCGCGGTGCGGGCCATCGCCGGCCATATCCTTTTGGGCGCCCGCTCGGCGCTGCTCGATCCGGAGCGCTCGAGCCAGGATGCGGTGCACGATTTCCGCCGCGCCATGAAGGAATGGCGCGCCTTGATGCGGCTTTTGGCGCCGTTCATCGCCGACGCGCCGCGCTGGCGTCACGATGCGCGCGACCATGCCCGCTCGCTGGCCCATGCGCGCGACAGCCAGGCGGCGCTCAATGCCTTCGACGATCTCCTCGACAAGGGCGTGGTGCTGTCGGAACGCACCGCCTCAACCATCCGCGGCCGCATCGAAGCGCTGCGCGGCAGCGAGGAAGAGGCCAGCCTGACGCCGGCGCTGCGCGACGCCATCGTCGCCTGGCTCGATGCCGCGGCGGCGGCGATCGAGCAGTGGCCGCTCGATCCGTTCGACTTCTCCTCGATCGCCGGACAATTGACCATCAGCTACCGCAGCGCGCGCAAACGGATTCCCGGCGACTGGTCGCTGGCCAGCGCCGAGGATCTGCACGAATTGCGCCAGCGCGTCGTCGACCTGCGCTACCAGATGGAATTGATCGAGCCGCTGTGGCCGCGCTTCGGCCGGATGTGGACCGACGAAGCCGAGCGGCTGCGCGACCGGCTCGGCCGCTGCCAGGATCTCGAAGTGCTCAAGCGGCTCACCGGGCCGCACCAGCCGCTGGCGCATTGGCGCTCGCGTCTGACGCCCGCCTGCACCGAGCGCTCGACCGAGCTGGCGCAACGCGCCGCCCGCATCGCGATGCGGCTGTTTTCCGAAAAGCCCAAAGCGTTCCGCCACCGGATGGAACAGCTGTGGGAGCACGCAAGATAATTCTCCCGTCATTCCGGATTGGTGCGAAGCGCCAAGTCCGGAATCCATAATCACGATTCGTGATTATGGATTCCGGGCTCCTCGCTTCGTTCGGCCCCGGAATGACGAGGCGTCGAAATCCCCAAATAAATCTCCCGCACCTGCTCGTTCTTCTCCAGCTCCGCCGCGGGGCCTTCCAGCGCGATGCGTCCCGTCTGCAGCACATAGGCATAGTCGGCAATGCCCAGCGCCAGCGGGATCGACTGCTCGGCCAGTAATAATGTGAGCCCTTGCCGGTGCAGCTCGGCCAGGGTGTCGTACAGTGACTCGACCACCGTGGGCGCAAGACCGAGGCTCGGTTCGTCGAGCATGAGGAGCCGCGGCTCGCTCATCAACGCGCGGCCGAGCGCCAGCATCTGCCGCTCGCCGCCGGACAGCGTGCCGGCGAGTTGCTTGCGGCGCTCGGCGAGCCGCGGGAACAGCGCATAGACGCGCTCGAACAGCGCCGCGGTGCGCGAGCGGTCGGCAAGCGCCGTGGCGCCGAGGCGCAAATTCTGTTCCACGGTCTGCGCCACGAACAGCCGCCAACCTTCCGGCGACAGCGCCAAGCCTTTGCTGACGATGGCGTAGGCCGGCTCTCCCGAAATCGTCTCGCCGCGCCATTCGACCTTGCCGCGCGCCGGTTGCACCACGCCGGCGATGGCGTTGAGCGTCGTGGTCTTGCCGGCGCCGTTGGAGCCGAGCAGCGCCACCACCTTGCCGGCCGGCACTTTGAGCGAGATATCGGCGACCCCGACCAGATCGCCGTAGCGCACTTCGAGATGCTCGACGTTCAGGTCATCCACTTTGCTTATCCTGCTGTCGCCGGTGTGCCCGGCCGAGATAGGCCTCGATGACGGCGTCCTGTCTGACCACGAATTCCGGCGTGCCGCTGGCGATGACGTGACCTTGGTTGAAGACCAGGACGCGCTTGGTCAAAGTCATTATTACTTCCATGATGTGCTCGACGATGACGATGGTGATGCCCATGTCGTGGATGCGCCGCACCAGCGCGATCGCCGCCTGCAATTCGGTCGGCGTCAAGCCGGCGAGCGACTCGTCGAGCAGCAACAGGCGCGGATCGGTGGCGAGCACACGCGCGATCTCGAGGCGCTTGCGGCCCGGCGTGCCGAGCGAGCGCGCCCGCTGCTCGGGCTGCAAGCCGGTCAGCGCGACGATGCGGCGGGCATGATCGCGCGCGTCGCTGCGATGCGGATGCCGCAAAAACGCGCCGACCATCACGTTCTCCAGCACCGACATGTCTTCGAACGTGATTGGCACTTGAAATGTACGTCCGATACCGGCACGGGCATGAGCTTCCGGCGCGGCATGGGTCACATCCACGCCGTTGAAAACGATGCGGCCGGCGGTCGGTAAAGTCTCGCCGGCAAGGCAATTGAAGAAGGTCGATTTGCCGGCGCCGTTCGGCCCGATCAGGCCGATGATCTCGTGCTCGTCCACGGCGAGGTCGGCGCCCGACACCGCGAGGAAGCTGCCGAACGCTTTTGACACGTTCTTGGCGTCAAGCAGCATAGGCGCGCCTCCAACGCTCCGGCACCACGCGATACCACAGCTCGAACAGGCCGCCGGGCTCGAAGCGCGCGATCAGGACGATGATGCCGCCATAAAGAATGTAGGTCAGACCGGAGCCGCCGCCGCCGAACCAGGTATTGGTGGCGACCTGCAGCGGGATCAGGATCAGCGCGCCGACGAGCGGGCCGAACAGCACGCCGGCGCCGCCCAGCGCCGCAACGATCACCATCTGCACTGAAACGAGGATGCCGAAGGCGGAATCCGGATCGATGAAGCCGGTCTTGGCGGCATAGAGCGAGCCGGCGACCGAGGTGAAAGCGGCGCTGAGCGCCAGCGCTTGCATTTTGGTCCGCCGCACCGGCACGCCGAGTGAACGCGCGGCGCGTTCGCTCGCCTTGATGGCGCGCAGATAAAAGCCGAAGCGGCGGCGCTCGATGAAGGCCGTGGTGGCGAGCACGACGCCGAGCACGGCGAGGAAGATATAATAGTACGGCAATTCGCTGCGGAAGGTCAGGTCCCACCAGCCGCGCGCCGTCGCCGGGCCCTGCAGGCCGACCGCGGCGCCGACGAAATCCCAAGTGCCGACGAATATCCGGATCAACTCGGCAACCGCGATCGTCGCCATGCTGAAATAATGGCCGCTGAGGCGAAATGTCGGCAGCCCGATGACGACGGCGAGCGCGATACTGAGCACGATGCCGGCCGGAATGCCGGCGATCGGCGACCAGCCGAACAGCGTATAGAAC
>Ga0210395_10000817_pt1 | contig 23963 bp, 29 predicted proteins | sample IncBWH4OmetaG_FD_150861 | JGI IMG/M metagenome (GOLD analysis project Ga0210395, IMG submission 150861) | Forest soil microbial communities from Barre Woods Harvard Forest LTER site, Petersham, Massachusetts, United States - Inc-BW-H-4-O ... | reverse complement strand
GCGGCCTCGGCAAAGGTGGCGCGGTGTCCTTGTTCGTGGATGGCAAGAAAGTTGGCGAGGGCAAAGTCGCTGCCACGGCGGCCATGGTCTTCTCCGCCGACGATGGTTGCGACGTGGGAGAGGACAGCGGATCGCCGGTCTCGCCGGACTACGGGTCGCGCGGAAACCGATTCAACGGAGTCGTTAAGGGCGTTCAGCTGGCCATCGCCGAGGATGCCGTGAGCATCGACCATCTCGTGTCCCCGGAGGAAGCGGTCCACATCGCCATGGCGCGGCAGTGAACTGTTCCGGACCGGCAGCCCTTAACCGGGCTGCCGGTCACTGCGGTAGGCTATTACTTCACTCGTGAACCAAGCGGGCTGCTCGTGTGCGACTCGTCGAACGTCAGTTATGACTCCCCCGTATAAACTGTCGCTCTCTAGGTTCTGGATGGATCGTCGCCCACTCGGAAGTTATCCTCAAGATTGCAAGTGAACGTGCAAGTCGAAGGAGGAGCGATTGTAAGCTGAACACAGCGAGTTTCCGACACGGCGATTCTTGATTGATTGATCTTTTTTCGTCGATAAAACTTCGCTCAAGCCAAGGCGAGTCGATCATAGGTGAGGCCCAAGATAGAAACCTCTATGCAACGGCTAATAGACGATCCGGAGGCTGCGCTCCGCCGGGCTGCGGATCATGTATTAAAGGGGTACGCATGGTTCTATAGCGATCGGAATATAACCGTGCCTGCCGCGGCGATTTTGGTCAGGCTAGCCGACGAGATTCTCGCCGAACGAATCCGCTGGATGGCTATTTTAGCGAGGAACTAAAAAAGATTCTTTTGATGGCAAGACAAGACATCACTAGCCGGAGCGGGCCAAAGTCGAAGATGCGAAACGGAGTCCATCCACAATCAGTGCGAATAGCAAGACAGTAAGGACACGCCTGCCAGACCGCGCAGGGACAGGCTGTCTCGGAGCTTATCGTCTGACCGCGGGGCTAAGTCCCCTTAAAGTCGCACTACCGGACATTGGGAGCTGCTTGTGCCCGACTTTCCGGACATTAGGCCGTGTGTTAATCCACTTCTCCGACTGCCGCGTTCTATAGAACCAATCTGTGAACGAAAATCCCTCACGTGCCGCAATAAACTGCAGATCGACCGGGCCAGACAAACACGTAATCTTTGGTGTCAACTCTCAGGTAGTAGCGTATCGTCCCCGTAGGGAAGCAGCCCTCGACTGAACAAAGGACCGCATGATAACTGCGCGGATCTCGGATTACAGATGAAACCGTCAGCGCGGCTCGGGGGACGACGGCAAGAACCCGAGATGAGGCATTTGCCGAGAAGAGGTTGTCGCTGGGAAGAAAGCCGCTCGTCAAGCAGTGGATCTTCCCAAGCTCCACCGCGTCGGGTTTGCTTTTGCGTTCCTTCTTACTGAGCTTCTCGCCCGCGGGCACAACCCAAAGAGGTGATGCCACGTGGCCATCAACACTGATCCCGCCGTATCGCACTGATAGCGTTGCGCCTGTGCCGTTGACGATGGTTGTCGTGTAGTTGAGGAAAGTGCCCATTTGGTCAGCGCTGACGCGCTCGAATCCTATCCGGGAACTCACCTCGACTCCGGCATAACTCAATGTATGTATCGCATTGCCTGTCAGTGGGTCTTGAATGGTCGAGGAGACCGCGCCCGATGGGGAATCCTCTCCCCACACAAATGCACTCACTACTTCTGCTTTGATCATGGACACGCCATCTTGGCCAAACACGCCGGGAGTAAACGCGAAAATCGCTAGCACGAATATGCAGGCCAGTTTCATCGTATTTTAGTCAGCTCCTTCGGGGCCGCACGCCGGGGGAAAACCGGCCGCCACATCTCAAGGCCGCACCGAGATCTTGCGACTGATGCAGCCGGATCCCAATTGTCAAATGTAACAGACCATTCCGTTTGGTCAGAATTGAGAGCGAGGAAGCCGTGCGTCCGAGATTTTCTACAACTCACTGTCACTTTTGACAGTTAAACGCGCTTCCTTGCTTGTGTCAGTGTGGCCCACACGGAGAAAAAGCAATGACCAAAAAAGAGCTTCTTTGCGGCCTGACTTTGTCTGGAATGCTTGCGACTTCGAGCGGCTTCTTCCTCCTGACGACTCTTAAAGCAGGAGCCCAGGACAATCCCCAGCGCGAAACAATTCAGGCGACAGCCATGGGTCAGCAAAGAGCCTCGGGAAAAATGTTCAGTGTGACCGTGAACATCGAATCGTACTCCACGCCCGCAGACCAGAAGGTATTGTCCGATGCTTTCAAAAACGGTGGCCACGATGCCTTGGTAAAGACTCTGAGCAAAATGAAATCGAAGGGGAGAGTCGCTATCACTGGGACGTTGGGCTACCAGATTGCTTACATACGATCTTTTCCGACCGAGAATGGCCGGAGGATTCGCCTTCTCACGGATCGTCCCATCCAGTTTGCTGAGGCCTACATAAGTGGCCGCACAAAGGATTACGACCTGTCGGCCCTGGAGATCAATCTCAATGCAGACCCGAAGCAAAGCGACGGAGGCCTAATCGTCGCAGGTAAATTTAAGATCGACAAAAGCCAGCAAATCTCTTTTGAAAGCTATGGATCTGGACCCTGGCGTTTGGTGAACATCATGGAGCGGAATTGAATTGAGTTGATAAGGCCGAAGACCTTTCCAGAGTGATTGAGCAGCAGAGTTGACGGCCCGGCGAAATCACATGAGTGTGCCCAAAGACGACGAGAGCAGTTTCCTGCGTACGAGGTGGAGCGAAATGAAAACACCGAAGAGGCTGTTGGCGGTCGGCATGTTTATTTTGCCGATGCTGCTTGCAAACGCGGCGCTCACACATGAGACGAACACAAACCAGAATACGAGCGCAATAAGTGATCGCGAACTTAACCTGCGAGCATACACGGAGCTGCTCCGAGCCGATGTCAAGGCAAAGAGGGTAGCGATTATCACGGAAATCATGCAGTTCAGCGATTCCGAAGCTGCCACCTTCTGGCCCCTCTTTCGTGATTACGATTACGAGCTGTCCAAAATCGGCGACACCAAATTGCAGCTCATCACGGACTACATCAAGAACTATGACGACATCACGAACGAAAAGGCCGATGACCTGATGAGCGCAGCTTTAGCATTGGAGACCCAACGGGCTGAATTAAAGAAGAAGTATTTCGACATTATGAAGAAGGCTCTTTCCGCAAGGACCGCTGCGAGGTTCTTCCAAGTCGAAAATCAGATGCAGCAGGTGGTCGATCTGCAAATCTCTGCCAATCTGCCGGCGATGCAATAGGCACTCGGCCCGGCCATGGCTTCTTTCTCGAGCGCGACTAAAAGGACTATGTGATGAGAATTCTACTGAAGCAAACATGCGCAAGAACCGTTGCCGCACTTTTTCTATGTTCCGGCATAACTATGGCGATTCCCGGATGGGCCCAACAGCGCATGGTGACCGTGCCGGCTGGCACGTCCCTCCTGATACGGATGGTGGATTCGGTTGATTCCAGCAAGAATGCGGTCGGTTCTCGCTTCACTGCCAGTCTTGAAACCAATCTTCAGGTAGCCGGTGTGGTTGTAGCCCCCGCCGGAACCAAGATTTATGGCCGTCTCGCTCAATCGAAGGAAGCGGGAAGGGTAGCAGGTAAGTCCGAACTTCAACTGGAATTGACAGATATCGTCATCAACGGTACGGCCTACCCTGTTTTGAGCAGCGATTACAGCCTGCAAGGCAGCAATAGCGGCAAAAGAACGGCTAAGCGTGTGTTGGGCGGAGCAGGTCTGGGTGCGGCGATTGGCGCCATAGCGGGAAATGCTGGGAAAGGCGCCGCAATCGGTGCGGTCGCAGGAACAACTGCGGCAGTGGTGCAAAAAGGCGATAAGGTAAGCATTCCGAGCGAAACGTTGCTCGAATTCCGCCTTCAGCAACCAGCTTCCTTGCCGGCCCGCTCGTGAAGCTCCCGCGGCGCACGTGAGGCGGGAATGTGCAACTTATTCGATCTGCTGCTGGCCTCCGTACTGGCGGCATTTCGAACAAGGCAAGGAAACACAGAAATGGGGAACCCGTGACAAGCAATTTAGATTACACGCAGGACGAAGGACGACTGATCACCCGAGCTTGCCGTGGCAACTCGGAAGCATTTTCCGAGTTAGTTCAAATGCACTCACCACGCATTTACCTTACATCACTTAAGATTTTGAAGAATCATGCTGATGCGGAGGACAATCTCCAAGATGTGCTTTGCAAAGTGTATGAGAACATCCGTCGGTTTAAAGGTCGCTCCCGTTTTTCAACCTGGCTTGTTCGCATCACCATCAACGAAGCCTTAATGAAGATCCGCAAGGAAAACTCTGCGCGTGCCGCAGGTCGCACAGAACTGTCCACGCAAGACTCTGAACATAGCTTTGTTCTGGAAATTAGGGATGGGTGCCCCGACCCGGAGCGCCGATACATCGCCGGCGACCTTGCAGCGAAAGCGTTTCACGGAGTGCATCCGTCGCTCCGACAAACGTTCATCCTGAACAAAAGTGAAGGATGGACGCAGCGTGAATTGGCGGCCGCCATGGGAATTGCTGTTGCGACGGTTAAGTCACGCATTTTCCGCACGCGCGCGCGGATGCAGCACCAGCTTCAGGCGATTTGCTGAATTTAACTTCGTAATGGACAGAGGGATGGCCAAACTGAGGCCTGCGTTCTGATATCTGGCGACAGACGCGCTACGGTTTCGCTTGAATGAAGTGTTTGTGAAACGGCCTTCTAGGCGGATGCCGCTTTTCCCTTCTTCAGCCGCTCCAATTCCTGTACCGGAATGACAAGCTCTGTAAAACCACAATCCAAACAGACCACGATCTCCTTGCACACATAGATGGGCGGGAGGTTTGCTCTCTTTATATCCGGGAAACTAGCTGACAGTTCTCCCGTCAACTCTTGTACGTTCAACGAAGCACACATTCTACAGGCCAAGTCCCGCTCCAAACTGAATGCGCGCCATTGAGAGTAGGGGTAGGTCGTCGGTTCGTTGACCCCAAAGCGGCGCCAGCTGAGGGTCGTATGTTAACACACACTGCCGCATAACTTCATTCGCCACTCGACTATTATGTATTTCCATTTTGAATAGTCCATTCAAGAGTCTTCGCGATCAAACCCATGAATGTCTCCTTCCAAGTTATGCCCAGCGGCACTCTTGGCAACAGGCATGGCGGCATTTTTGGCTCTGTTATTCTTGACACTATACAGCAGGCCATCCGGCCGTTAGGCTCCAAGCATGCTCGGATCGGCCGCGTGAGAGAGGCAGATGTCCCTTACGCCCCTTCGGAATAGCGCTCAAGGCTTTTTCGCGCATTCGATAGGCGGACCAGTTGTGCAAGATACGGATACTCTTAGCGGACGACCACCGGCAGTTCCGGATGATCGTGGAGAGCCTACTGGTATCCACTTGTGAAGTTGTTGGGAGCGTGACCGACGGCCAATCTCTCTTTGACACGGCGACACAGCTTAAGCCGGATGTCATCGTCACGGATATCTCCATGCCGATTCTCAATGGCATCGAAGCCAGCAAGCGATTGAACGAATCGGGCTGTGCGGCGAAGATCATTTTCCTGACAGTTCACTCCGATGCCGATTTCGTCGAGACCTGCCTGGCTACCGGCGCACTCGGGTACGTGCTGAAGTCCCAAATAACCACCGACCTTATTCCCGCCGTGCAAGAAGCTCTCGCAGGGCGTATCTTTGTTTCTCCACCTTTCTTGTATCGAACTGTCCTTTGAAAACCAGACTCTGCTTATGGCGGCGGACCGCGGGTGGATAGTTCGCTCCTTAGTGGGCCGTCCCGATGGCCGAATTGCCGCTGCTTGCAAAAGATGCGTCGGTCTCGAACACCGTGGCAGGTTTGCGCTTCCCATAAGGCCGTGAAAATGTAGTTTGCCTATGTGCCGCTGACAAACCGCTTTCCTGAGATAAGGGATTCCACGGCGGCAAGCAGATCGCTTCCGGCCTTTGTTTTCACTATGTAGCACCACGCGCCCAAACCGAGAGCTTCTTGCATAACCTCAGCAGACGACTCTTGACTCAAGAAGATTATTTTGGATTCCGGGAGAAGTTTGCGAATTTGTCGAGCGGCGTCGAGTCCATTCATCGATGGGAGTGAGATGTCCAATAGAATCAAATCCGGTTTCAGTTCCGCCGCTTTCCGAACCGCTTCCAACCCGTCTGAGGCTTCTCCGACGACTTGCAATTCTGATATTCGCGTCAAGGTTGAGCGTACGAATTCCCGAAACGGCTCGAAATCATCGACCACGAGAACACGAATGGATGACAAGTGCGCTCCCTGAGACCTCGCCAGCGGTCTAACTGTCTATTCAGTTCCGGCTTCCCAATGAGCAGACGCCGTACTTGCACCGCGAACCGCAATTGTTTGCGGGCGGTTAGCTTTGTCAGGGGGACATCTGTCGAATCGGCGGGGTGCCGCGGAATTCTTCCCAAAAAGATAGTTCAGCGACGCACCGGCGACCATAGTTCTGATGATGCAGTAACGGAGTTTAGTATGTCTCGGGGATTTTATCCAGCAGGGACTGCCCGCTTTTGCCTTAAGGCTTTCACTGTACGATCCGCCATGAACAAAACACCCCAGGCATTCCGATTCGGCCCTGATGCCTAGCATCTTGATTATGTATGGGTTATACGTCGAACCACCCCGGTCGAGCGGGGGTTAGAATGACGCTAGAGGCTATCGCTCGTAGGCTTTCCAAGATACTGGATTCTCCCGCAAACACCCGCGACACCCCTCGGGGGCAATTTTACGAAGTGTTCCATTTTGAACAGACAGGTGTTTTTCTCTTGCGTATGCTTGCTTCCCCCCGAAGGGGCTACCAGCATGGCTCGCAACTCCAATGAAACGACAGATGAAGGAGGTTTCGGTATGCCTTGTCTTTCATGCGCGTCGACCTATCAGGCGGAAATCGATGCTGAGATGATCATCCACTTCTCTGGCCTCAAGAATTTGGACAAGCCCGGAGTTCGGGCGTTCCCCAAGATCGTGGTCTGCTTGGTCTGCGGATTCTCTCGGTTTACCATGCCGGAAAGCGAATTGCCGTTCCTCGCAAATGGCGCTCCGCCACGTGAAAGCGCAACTCCGGAACGGTGTCATTGACCGGCCCGCACTCCATGGCAGGATTGCGCTTGAACCGGGGTAGCGAATTGTAGTTCGCCTATGTGCTGCGACGTACTTCATTCCCGGGGCGGATGCTTCCATAGTGGTGAGAAGGTCGCTCTGGGCCTTGCTTTCACAACCTGTTTCGAGCCCGACTTCCGTCTGTCAGGGCCCTACCTCCTCAAACAAACTCCAAGTTAACATAATACCCATATACGTTGACAGAATCGGAACGCGGGCGTATACCTCACATCAACTGGTGCCGGTTCGGGGGATTTATGGCAATGATTCGAGGCGTACTTTCGTTTCTCGCCTTGAGCCTTTTGATAGGTGCAGCTCCTGGGCCCGTCGCGCAGACGCAATCCGATGTGCGCATTGTTACGAGCGTCGAGTTGGTGCAAATACCGGTTACCGTGTTCGATGACAAGGGTTCGGTTGCCACAAACCTCAACAAAAATGACTTCCTCGTCCTGGAAGATGGCGTAGAACAACAAATAATATCCTGTGAGCGGGAGCGCCAACCGGTCTCTTTCGTGATTCTGGCTGACCTAAGCTCAAGCATGACCGACAAGATTCCATTCGTTCAAGAAGCCACTCTTTCGATTTTTGACCCCGAGCAGCCACAAGTTCAGATCCGCGACGAGTTCTCTGTCTTCGGTGTTGAAACCCGAGTGACACGTCTCGCAGCCTTCACAGGGGATCAGGAGGACCTTGAGCGGAGACTCCCCTCGCTTCTTGCCCCTACCAATGGAAGCACCGCCCTTTTTGATGGCATCTACGCAGGTGTAAGTGCACTTAAACACGAGGCAGTGAATAAGCGCCGCGCCGTAATCATTATCTCTGATGGCGGCGACAACCACAGCCGATATAGCTTGCGCGACATAAAAGGATTCTTACAAGAGGCCGACGTGCCGGTCTTCGCCGTAATGGCAGGACCTTCATTAGAGCTCTCCGATTTTTTCCCCGTTCCGAGGAATAAATCGAAACGATCCCCATGGCCGAGTGACAATTCAAAACAACCGTTTCCCAGCTTTCCGGTCCCCAGTTCGCCACAGGACTATATCGGCCCTGCCGAAAGGCACGGACCTCATAACTTGAAAACCCTAACGGAAGCTACCGGGGGCAGCGTTTTTACCGCCCACGAGTTAGATGATCTTCCCCGCATCGTTAGAACCATCAGCCTCGCGGTCCGATATCAATACGTTCTCACTTACAAGCCGACCACCAAACCAAACGTTGGCGTTATCACCAATGGCGAAGCCAAATGGCACAAGATCCACATCGAACTGCGCCCGAAAGACAAATTCCCGGGATACGGGATTCCTTACTACAAACGCGGATACAACAGAGTCGACTAATCTTCAAAATGTTCCCAGCTATCTAACAGCTTATTTGGCTTCCCTCACCTGTTAGTTTTGCCAATTCCTATATTCCCCGTTGAACGGTATGTTTTGGGCAAGAGGGAGACACCTCCGACCTGAGTGAATCAGACGCCTGATTGCTCCCTGAAAAACGTCTCCCTCAACTTATTACAAGCGAGTTGTGTGGATGGGCATCATCTTCGTGTTTGGAATACTTAGCCTAGCCGTTTTCGTGTGTATCTCGAACACGGTGTTCAGCTTGGCCGCCGGGCCGCGAACCAAACGTCAATCCCCCGGACTTCGATCAAAGGAGTAACGCGCTAGTTCCCTGCCCTGGCTAGTCGGCGTCGGGCGCGGCGTCGAGACCTAAGGAGTAAATGGCAATGGCATTGTGGATTTAGACCTCCAAGCACGTTGGAACTTGGTTGGGGGCCGCGGGCATAACTCTTAGGAGCAAGAAGTTGTCGAAATCCCCAGTGCGCGCGGGCGCGGTGAGAGTCTTTATAGCCGACGCCACTCGATTGAGCTGTCAATTAATCGCAGCGGCCCTGCGACGCGGCCGCTATCACATCAGGGTTGTTGGATACGCGACCGACGCCGTTGGAATTCGCGAAGGGCTCCAAAAAAACGAGGCCGACGTTGCGGTCATCGGTGCTCGTCTAGAAGAAGCGCTGACTGGTTTCGATGTCACACGAGAGATATTGGCTTCGCCCTCTAAGCTCAGCGTCATCATAATACTCGATTCGAACAAACCTATGATGGTCGTGGAATCATTCCGAGCAGGAGCCAGCGGCATACTTTCTCGGGATCAATCGTCTGAACTGCTGTGCAAGTGCATCTACGCCGTATCTAAGGGGCAAGTGTGGGCCAGCAGCGAGGAATTGCACTTCGTGATAGATGCCTTGCGCCCGGCTGTGCCAGCCAAATCCACTCTTACGCGAGGCTCATGCTTCCTGACAAAGAGGGAAGAAGGCGTCGTCCACTTGGTAGCCGAAGGTATGACCAATCGTGATATTTCCCAAGAACTGAAACTGAGCGAACACACCGTCCGGAACTATTTATTCAGGATCTTCAACAAAGTGGGAACTTCGAATCGTCGTGAGCTAGCCCTTTACGCCATCGCTCGGAGAAAGGGCCATGGCCAGCAGAATCCAGAGGCTGCAACGGATGGGTCTCGTCTAGGACCAAATCAAGCAGTGTCCGCGAAGCAGTCCTGATTGATATTTCCAACTGGGCGAGCTTCATCTATCTGTTTCTACGGATTCTGGACGATCGCTCGACGGGATTTTCGAAATAGGCTCGGCCGCTCCACAAAGTAAAAACTGCCAACCAAATTTGCACGCCTTACAGCCATGGCGAGAATAACCCTAGGTACGGCAATGCCATTGGGCACTGTCACTACTGACAGTGGCACCAGCCTACTGTGGACCTTAAGTTCCATAAGCTTTCTGATAGGAGAAGAGCAATGAAATCCAGCAAGCTCGTACTGGGCCTTTCCGGCACCCTTTGTCTATTGGCATTGAGCGCAGGAACTCTGCAATCGCAGGAGAACGCCACTCCAAGTACGGTGCAGGTTCACATGGTTATCACGGATCAGGCGCTGAGTGACAACAGCGAGGTTCCCGCTCTCCGCCCGGAAACCATAAACGTTAAACAAGGTAAGAACGTACTCAAGGTGACCCAGTTGATCCCGGCCCAGGGAGATAACGCCGTGCTCCAGCTGTTTATCCTGATCGACGACACGTGTGACCCCGTCATCGGAACGAACATCGGCGACCTTCGGGATTTCATCAACGCTCAGCCCGCCTCTACCCTGGTTGGCGTCGCCTACATGTCCAACGCAACAATCCAAATCACTCAGAATTTTACCGCCGATCACGCGCTTGCCGCCAAAGCGCTGCGTCTTCCTCGGGGGAATTTGTCAGCAATGGATAGTCCTTATTTGTCGCTCATCAGCTTGGTGAAGGGTTGGCCGCAGCAGAAAGTGCGACGTGAGGTTCTTATGATAACAGACGGCATCGACCGACTCCGAGGCGAAAGGTCTTCGTCTTCGCAGTTCCCGTCGCGCGGCCCCGGTGGGATATCCAATCCGTCGCGGTCGCCCAGCACGATGCCCACGATGAGCCCGGATGCGGATACAGCAAGCAGAAATAGCCAGCGATACGGTGTCATTGTTCACTCTATTTACGCCGTGGGCGCCGGCCGAGTTGGTCGGAACGCCTGGGAAGCACAGTTGGGTCAATCCGGCATTGCCAAGATCTCTGACGAAACCGGTGGCGAATACTTCGCGCTGGGAACTCAAAATGCGGTCAGCTTTAAGCCGTACCTCGAGCGCTTGCAGAAAATTTTCGACAACCAGTACTACCTCGTATTTCAAGCAGTACCGGGGAAGAAAGACGGGCTCCAGCGCGTCAATATTTCAACCCAAGTGCCTAACGCAGACATCGCAGCTGCCGACAACGTGTGGGTTCCTGCGGGAAAGTAAGCGCCTGACGCTACCAGCTGCAGCCTGCACCAGGATGATGGAAAAGGAGGTCTCCTACACATGACTATTCCTTTCAAGAAGGGAATGTCGAGCGACACCCAGAGGCTCCTGCAACGGCAATCCTACTCTGTCCGCGGCGGCGTAGATGCCTGCTTCTCAGACAGGGGTTCTTCCCGGCGACGATTTCTACAAATGACTATGGGAGGCACACTCACCGGCTTGGTAACGGCTGCGGGTGTGGAGTTTGCTATGCCTCGCCCAGTTCTGGCCCAGAGCAATCTCAGCCCCGATGCTGCGCTACAAGAACTGATGGATGGCAATCGACGTTTCTCGGCACACCGTGTTACCGCACACGAGCAAGACCTTGCGATTCTTAAGCAAAACACCATGGAAAAGCAGGAACCATTCGCGGCAGTGCTCTCTTGCGCTGATTCCCGTGTTCCTGTTGAGATGGTTTTCGATCAGAGCATCGGCCATCTCTTTGTGACGCGGGTGGCCGGCAATGTCGTCACGGCGGAGATCATCGCCAGTCTCGAATACGGGGCCGCGGTCTTAGGCACTAAGGTGATCCTTGTGGTGGGGCATGGCGGTTGCGGAGCAGTCAAAGCAACGATTCAAGCGAAAGAGGTTCCCGGGCAAATCAGCGCGCTCTATCCCCACATCCAGCCCGCCGTTGAGCAAGCGGGGCCGAATCTCGATGCGGCAACCAAGGCAAATGCCAAGATCCAAGCGGCCCTCCTGCGAAAAGCCTCAACGGTAATCTCCGGCTTGCTGAAAGAAGGCAAGCTAAAGGTTGTCGCCGGGTATTACGACATTGCAAGCGGAACCGTGACTCTGTTGGACTAGGTGGAACCGGCTTTACTCAGGTTCCGGCGGTCGGCGCTGCCTCCTATCGATCGCGGAATGAGAGGCTTAGGCATCGGGACTCCTTCTCACGACTCGCCCTCCTCTGTCACTTTTGACAGTTTCACCCGTCCGCAGAACTCCGTACCGTGAACCAGTGCCAGCCTTTTGTCCCAAGTCCCGTAGCCGTCTGAACCGGCTGTGTTCGGAATGCCGTTGAGATGAACCTTGAATTCGCAAGACCGGAAGACGATTCAGCAAGGTGATAACCAGCTTCATTTCTCGCGGAGAGTCGGGGCATTTGAGGCAGCTTGGCCACAACGGGGTGGCGATTCGTCGGCACCCAGAATTGCATGCTAGCGATGGACTCAGTTAGAGCCGTGAAAATTCGAACTGGTGAGCGTCTACTGCTCGCCACCGGCCTGATGCTTATGGCCTTCTGGGTATTGGCAAGAGTTCACGGAAGCATAACCTCTCGCCAGGCAATCGAAAGATTCCGGACTGCTGCTGTGGCGGGCCGTGGATCGAGTGCCCCCGCGTGGGATGGTTCCTTACCTGGCTCTCCGGTCGATTTCACGCTGTGGAACCCCAAACGAGTCATCGCGTATAACGAGAGCCTTTCCACAAAGACCGATCTTCCCCTGGCGATTCTCCGCATTCCCAAGATCAACCTGGAGGTGCCCGTGTTCAACGACACAGATGATCTCACGCTGAATCGCGGCGTAGGCCGCATTCTTGGCACCGCCCAAATCGGGCAACTGGGTAATCTTGGAATCGCCGGCCACAGAGACGGTTTTTTTCGCGGCCTCAAGGACATAGGCCAAGACGACATCGTCGAACTCGTCCGGCCTGGACGAACAGATCAGTACGTCATCACCCAGATTCAAACTGTCGACCCTAAAGATGTTTCCGTTCTGGCTCCCACGCCTACACCAACGCTGACCCTTGTTACCTGTTTTCCCTTCTATTATGTCGGAAATGCTCCTCAACGATACGTCGTAACAGCGGCTTATCAGATTTCTACGCGACCGGAAGAGAGTGTAAGCAAGAACTCAATTTCCACGGATAAGAAAACCAACAAAAAGGAGAAACAAGATGGAGTCAACTAGGTTCTCGAGGGCTATTCTGCGTGGCCTGTTAGCTGGAGGAGCTCTTGGTATCGTTTTCTCTCTGACAGCATCAGGGCAAGTCCAGACCACGACGAAAACAGCGCAAGACGGTGCCATAGTAAGATCGACCAAAATCGAACGCGGAACAGTAGTCTACGTTTCCGGCAACAGCTGTGTTATCAAGGCAGAAGATGGAACACTGCGGCATTTCGACAACATTTCTGATAGCGTCACCGTCACCGTGGATGGAAAACAGCTAAACATTCACCAACTCCAGCCCGGCATGACGGTGGAAAGACAAACCATTACCACGACCACTCCGAAAGTGGTCACTACCATTAAGACCGTCTCCGGCAAGGTGTGGTTCATCAATCCGCCCAACTCGGTTATCTTGACCATGGAAAACGGTAAGAACCAGGAGTTCAAGATTCCCAAGGGTCAGAAATTCACGGTCAACGGACAAGAAACAGACGCGTTCGGCCTCAAGAAGGGGATGGTGGTGAACGCTCAGCAGGTCATCGAGCAGCCAGAGACTGTCGTCGCTCAGGAAGTCAAGCGAACGGGAGTCATGCCCCCGCCGCCTCCTGCGCCAGCGCCGAACGTCGCGATTCTGGTTCTTGTGCCAGCTCCAGCTCCGGCGCCCGCCCCGGTCGAAACAGCGGCTGCTGCACCTGAGCCAGCGCCAACCCAGCTTCCCAAGACCGCGAGCGAGCTGCCGTTGATCGGCTTGATTGGAATGCTCTTCTGCGGACTCTCGCTGGCGATAATGGCAATTCGTGGCACTAGGTCTCGCATTGCCAGCCCGAGAGGTTAGTCGGCAACCAGAGCCAGAGTTCTCTCCCTGCACCAACGGCGAGTAGAACAGTAAGCGCGCACAAGCCGATTGGAGGTTACGCCTCCGACTCCAATCGGCTCGTGCGAAGAAACAGCGCAGGAGTTCTATTCACCCCTAGGCCTGCCGGTGACACTATCTGCATGGCCTCGAGGTTTGCTGTCCTAAACGCGCGCCCAATGTAGGAGCCTCATTATGCTACAAAGATCATCTTCAGCACCGCTGATCCTGCTCCTGCTGCTGATCGTGCCGGTTCTTGCTCTCTCCCAAGCCGCGCAGGAGACCCGCATCCTCGTCGTGAACGGCCAACTAGGTCAAGTGACTGTAGTTCAGGTGAACGGCCGGTCCTACGTCGACCTCGAAGCCTTGGCACAAGTCGCAAACGGTTCTGTCGGATTTAGCGGAAACAAGATCACGCTGACATTGCCCGGTGCCCAGAGCACGCCCCCGACAGCAACTCCTTCAGCAAGCCCGTCTGCGAATCCTGGATTGTCCAAAGGCTTTTTGAAAGCCGGCATTGAAGCGATGTCCCTGGTCAGGGAATGGCATAGCGCGCTCGCCAACGCCATCCAAAATGGATTCCCCTTGGCTGAGAGCTGGCTGTCCGGATACCGCAACCAGGCTGCGGCGGCCCTTAGATTGGCGTCTGTGGCGGCCTCAACCGATTCGGATCAAAGTGCCTCACAGTTGCTAAACAACGAATTCGAGAACATGAAGACATTGAGCAACAATTATGTGGCTGCCCGCCAATCCCTGGATTACATCGCCCCTGACGCGCTCACGAACGACACATTGAACCAGAAAATTATCAGCTGCGGACACTCACTTGCAGGAATGGCCGCCAGTGGTCAATTTGTGGATGATGGGTCGTGTCAGTGAACCGCGTCAAAGTACAGGATTCCAACGACTGCAGCGTCGAATAGCAAACTTTGGCTCAAGATTGCGCTCGTGCCGGTGTCCACAAGCATCTGGTAATACTGACAGTAGGTTTCAGAACTCGGCTCCTATAAAGTCCGCGCTTCTAGAATGTATGAATGCCCTACCACAACCTCTTGAGAATCGACCTTTTCCGGTTAGAACTGCACTTGCAGTTGATGTCAATCCCGAGGTCTTTGCGGTTCTCGCTAGCGCGCTAAACCCCGATACCTGGTGTATCCGGCACGTTCCCAATAACATCGCGGCGCTGGTTTTGGCAGAAAAGACTCCCTGTGACCTCATCCTTACAAGCGAGAAAACGTCGGGCAAGCAGGATGTCGAACTTTTGCGCAAGATCAGGAGCGTTCGGCCACACACCCGTCTGATCATTCTCACGGACGAGGCGACGCCAGCTGATGTCATCTCTTCCATGCGCGAGCGGGCTTTCAGCTTTTTCTCCCGTCCGTTCTCGTCGGAATCGCTTGCCGGCATGATTCGTTCTGCCGCTGAAGGGCCATGCTGGGATGAGGGCATCGAGGTTCTCTCAGCAACACCCAACTGGATCCGCCTCGCCGCGAGCTGCGATATGAGGACTGCCGAGCGCTTGGTCCAATTCATCAACGAGATCGCCGATCTTCCAGATGCGGAGCGAGAGGACGTCGCAATCGCCTTCCGCGAAATACTTATGAACGCGATCGAGCACGGCGCGAATTTCAATCCGGATGAATTCGTTGAAATTACCTACATTCGCGCCCGTCACATGGTCATGTGCAGGGTCAAAGATCCCGGGAAAGGTTTTTCATTGGATGAAATTCGCCATAGTGCCCTGACCAATCCTCCCGAGGACCCCTTACGACACGCTACCTACCGCGAGGAACAAGGCATGCGCGCCGGCGGCTATGGTGTTCTAGTTGCCAGAGAACTCGTCGATGAGCTCATCTATGACGAGAAGGGCAACGATGTTTTGCTGATTAAGTACCTTCATGACGCCCACAGCAGCAAGCTCTCTAAGGAAAAAGCACAGGGAGCCTGATCGAGAAGTTCCGCGCGTAGTTGGCTAATTTACGTTCACGTCGACTATCGCACGACTGCTGCTAAAAAGCTCTGGGAAGCCTTGGTTTCTCTTGACCGCCGTGGTTCGCTTAGTTTAGGAATGCAAAACGCAATGAACAGGAAACTGTCCTTCTGCCTTCTCCTAGGAGCGATTCTCATCGCAAGCTTCTTCGTGACGCCTGCGCGGCCTGGCCCAGGCAAGATCCCGCCATACGTCCCTCCCGATATTCGGAGCGCCAGCAACATTCCTTACCCGGAGAATACACTTGCTGCGGGGGCCGTGTCTCTCCTCCTCACCCTCGACACCAACGCTCAAATCCAGAACATCCAGGTTTTGCGCGACTTCCCCTCGTTGACCAGCTCCGTCCAGAACGTCGTTACGATGTGGACCTTCACGCCTGCCGCGTTGAAGGGAAACCCGGTCCCCTCCGAAATTCCTGTGACAGTTATTTTTAACATCTTCAACCCGGCGGGAGGCGCGGCCTATCAGAGTTTAGTTCTCACTCCTCCTCAGTCAACTTACCCGGACGCGTCGCAATTCACGCCGCCGCAGATCACTCAAGCATCTTTCGCAAACTATCCCGCAGCTAGCGTGGCCCAGGGGACCGTGGTGCTTGACGTAACTATAGGCCGCGCGGGCCAACCCAAACAAATTCGTGTAGTTAATGACGTCCCGACGCTCACTCAACAGGCAGTCCGTGCCGTCAAGACCTGGGGATTTAATGCGGCCACGATTCGGGGACAGCCTATCCCCGCGCAAATTATTATTGCCTTCGTTTTCCAGCGCAACATGAGTTGAGCGCTGTAAGTGTTGTCAAAAACCGCCAGTCTCTCTGGTCGGAGCCTTATACTTCCGAGTCAGCCAAGTCCTCGATCCCTTTGAGGCTGCTACTCACAAATTGCTTGCCGAGAAGAACCGCTTCCATGCCAGCCGACAGTCCTCCTCCCGCGTCCGCTTTAAGTACATAACCCCCTCCGCCCGCGCAGAAGGCAGCCCGTACCACATCGGGATCCGCATTTGAACTCAAGAAGAGTATTCTGGCCTTAGGAACAAGCTTGCGAACTTTTCGGGCCACCTCAATGCCATTCAACTTCGGAATGCTGACATCCAGCAAAATGAGGTCTGGTTGCAGTTCTTCCGCTCTCTGAACTCCCTCCAACCCATCTGACGCGCACTCGATCACACGCATGTGTGGTTGCTGGCTTAGTTGCTGAATGACAAACACTCGCCAGGGGTCGAAATCATCTACTATGAGTACCCGGACTATGGACACTATGGTTTCCTGTGGCTCCGTACCTTAAATAACCCGAACCAAGCTCAAAAGTCGCAGAATCATGCGCAAATCGACAGATTTAGTTGCTTCCGGAAGGTGCCGTCATTGCCCGGGCCCATCAAAATACTCTCTAATTCCTTCAAGTAGCAGTCTCCTCATCTTCCGAGTCTGAATCCCACATGTCTGTCAATTCATTAGAATCCACTAAGCCGGAGCTGACAAACCGCTCCCCACGCAGCACAGCGTCTATCCCAGCCAATAGCCCCGTCACGGCCTGCATTTTCCAAACATAACCGGAACCGCCAACATGGAAAGCATGTCGCACTAACTCCAAATCAGATTCCCCGCTCACGAAGATTATTTTAGAATGCGGGGCCACTCTCCGAATTTGTCGAGCAGCTTCAATGCCATTCAGCTTTGGCAGCATCATATCCAGCAAAATCAAGTCCGGTTGCAGCTCTTGCGCCTTCTGGACCGCTTGTAACCCGTCCGATGCGAACCCCACGATGTGTAAGTCAGTCCGTTCCTGTAAGCGCGCGATGATGAAACCCTTCCAAAGATCAAAATCATCCACTACGAGAATACTGACTAAAGACATTCGCCATTCCCGGGCAGTTTCAATATTTATAATCCTCGCCATATTTCTGCCTATTCCGAACTGATTGCACACCTCGGAAGGTTCGCACTTGCGCTTGGTTCAGTCGTTGCTCAAAAGCAACGCTGAAAATGCGCAGGAGCAGTTAGGAAAAGAGTGGCTGGAGAGGGATTCGTAGCAGGACTTAAACTACATTCAGGAAGAGACGCTCGGGAGACCTAAGGAGGATCTTGCCGCGTCGCTTTGCGACCGCGTGGTTCGTTTGCCACTCGCTTATTAGCCGGCTTGCGGTAAAAGGCGTGATGTTCGACGCGCTGGCTAACTCTTCATTTGTGGCGTCGATTTCAACACCGCCCGGAACTTTTTGACCGATAACTCCGGCCAGACGAATCAGAACCTGGGCAAGTCTTTGGCGCGCTGTGCGGCAAGTCAGAGCCACATGATCAGTCAAATACCAAGCCAAATAATCAGACGCCATTAACAATGCATTTTCCAGCAGCCTTGGGTGCCTGCTAACGAGGCTTCGGAGAGAGGCTCGATTCCAAACCAGGACCGAGCTATCTTTCACTGTCTCCGCGCTGAGGAAATACTTAGACGCCTTAGTTAGGAACGCGGCACCGCCAACGATCTCTCCTTCTGTAAGCCAAAGAAGAAGAGTTTTCTGCCCCTCTTCGGTGATGAAAAAATATCTGGCGCGGCCACTGGTCAAGAGGAACAAATGCTCCGCGGGGTTCCCTTGGTTGGTGATCATGGAATTAGCCAGTAACCGCCGCTCAGTTGCTTCTGCGCGGATGATTGCGAGGTCATTCGGCGGGATGCCATCAAACAGTCGTGACGTCGAGCCCGCAGGCGAGGCGGCAATTCCCGTGGCGGGCATAGACGAATCTCCCTGAAAAAAGGCTGAATCCCGAAGGTTCTGGAGGTCTTATAGTTACGGGGCACGATCCTAGGGCCTATCTTACCGCCTGCCACTTGAAGGCCGCTCCGCCTCCAATAACTACCGGTTTCGTCCACACCTGCACATTGGTAGAAATAACAGTCTCAGGACAGCACCTACTGGTAAAACTAACAGTTGTACGGTCCGCACGCCTACGTCACTATCTGCACCTAGTTTGGACTTGGATAATTTCACTTTAGAAGACTCGGCGGCTCCCTCATGGTTGTTTATCCAACCCGGCCCCAGATTTGCCACATTGGGCGAAAATGCCTTCCTTTGGGCACTCGATTTTGGCCCGAGTCATCCTTGCCTAGACTTAAGAAGAACCGGGCCGATCAATGGGCGTGATTCTTATGGAAGTGTGCCATAATGGGCGGCCAAATGCTCGTCGATCGCAATCACACGGCGGTCGGGCAGTGTCTGGCAGTCACGACCTTACCCCGTATGTAATTGTGGGCCACGACGAATCGTGGTCTGTGATCGAACCCGATTGGTCGCTGTAACTCCGCTGCACAGACTCGTGATTCAGGTCACCGAGCTTTCGCTCAGAAGAAGCAAGCCTTGAGATGGTCGGACTTGCAGAGGCCATGAGGACTCTAGAAGTTGTTACCGAGAATTCAAGCGCCGCAAGCACGTGACTCTTAGCTAGGACCGGAGGGGACAATGAAGCTTCCAAGGGCAATTCTGGCCGATGATCATAAAATTCTGCTCGAGGCTTTCCGCAAACTTTTGGAGCCGCACTTTGAGGTAGTGGCAATCGTATCGGATGGCCACGCCCTTTTGGATGTTGCACCGGCCCTCAAGCCAGACGTGATTTTGCTTGATATCGCCATGCCGCTTCTAAACGGTCTCGAAGCCGCGCGCCAACTCAAGAACAAACTGCCCGCAGTTAAGCTTATCTTCCTGACCATGCACGAAGATCCCGATCTGGCCATCGAGGCCATGCGTGCGGGGGCGTCCGGATACTTGCTGAAGACTTCAGCTGCCTCCGAATTGCTCCACGCGATTCAAGAGGCGCTCAAAGGAAGGACATATATTACTCCGTATATTTCCCGGGGAATGGAGAAGAGCTTCATTCGCGACCCGCTGCGCAGGCAGCGCCACAAACCGCTAACGCCGCGCCAGTGCGAGGTTGTACAGCTCTTGGCCGAGGGAAAGTCTATGAAAGAGATCGCTGATGTTCTTCATGTCACCCCGCGGACAGTCGCTTTCCACAAATATCGGACGATGGAGGAACTGTCGCTTAAATCAACGGCGGAACTGATCCAATTTGCTATCAGGAATCATATCGTCGTGGCATGATCAAGCCGCAAGCGATCATCGCGATACCCGAGCCGCCTGACTTCGCCCGCTGCAAATTGATCCGAGACGGATATCGATGCGGTCAAGGCAAATTGTAGTGTGACGTCGAGATTCATTTCTTCTCCAGAGAAAAGAAAAAATACACAGCCAGCCCAGCCGACGACACTTGTTCGTTCGGGTGTTTGTTGGTGTTGTTGTCATGCTCATAATACGGATTGAATTCGACGTGCTTGCCCACGGGGAATAGGCAACCCGCATAGAGAGAGGTAGTGCTTATTTTGCTGTACTGACTCTCGTAAAATAGTTCGGCAGAGACATACGGAATCAAGTGATAAGAGTGGATGGAAAGAGTTCGTTCCAGCGTCAGTCTGTTCCGATACCGATAGGTGAAAATCCCTTTTTTCCAATCGAGATCGGCGCGGTTCCGGTCCGAGATCAGGAAACTCGCCTTCATGGGAAAGTTCGAAGTGACCGCCAGGACCACACGATTCTCGGTCGGCGCGTTCGGCTCGTCGATGAAGCGGTATCCGGCTTCCACAACCAACGCTCTTGACTTCGAATCGTCTAGATCAAAAGCCGTCACATGTTTAAGCTTGATCAGGGGTTTCAGATAGAATTGAATGCTTGGACCGATTGCAAATTGCGTCGAATCGCCGCCCTCCCGGTCGTCTTTGGCCTGAATGTACGTCCGGACAACGGAATTCAATTTGAGATACGCATCAACTTCCGGTATGAATTGGGTGTCTTGCGCGCAAGCAGACAGACACGCGAAACAAGCGACAAATGCACACCGCCACATCGTCTTGTGAATCCGTCTCATTATTTGGGACTTGGGCCCATGGTTTTCACCTGGACTTGCTTTAGTCCGCCCCCTTGTGATTCGGAGCGTCGCTCCTAGGATGTTGGCCTGCGGAGCGCACTCTGATTCATTCTCAACCCCAAGAAGTCCCTTAGTTGATCCGATCCTTCTCGCCCGTTTTCTCGCGGCACTTCCGTCTTGGTACCCCGCCTCACTGCGTGCCTCCTACTTGATCCTCACTCCTGACTATGCGTCGTCCATCACGCCACATCGATGGCGGCCTTCGAGGCCTAGCTATCAAGCCGACGCAGACAGTGATTTGCTGTCCGCGATCAGGGCATGGATGTCCTGAACACTCAGGCCCGGATACGCCTGATAGAAACCGATCGGAGTGCGGTTTGCTCCCGCCGCGAAGTCAATGAACTCCTGGAGGTACCTCCTGCATGGTGAGGGCGGCGCGCCCTTAGTGAACTTGAATATTAGATCGAAGACGGGTCCAATATTTTTGGTGAAATCGGAAATGTACTTGTCGAATGAGCCGTCATACACCGTAAAGAAACCAATCTGGTTGTCCTCAAGCGGCACGAACTGCGCGAAATGAGGGGTGCCGACTTTATTCAGGTCTTTAGTCGTCCCATGTCCCCTGGCACGCAGGATCAGTTTTACCTCCATGAAGGCAAGGTGCGATTTCATTGGCAGGACCACCAAAAACGGATGTAGTTCACCGGCGCCACTGACGTCTGCCGCAGCCGCTAAGGTCTTGATCTCCTTGGCGCTCGCGCTCGGGTAAGCGGTGTAAAGATTTATCGCATCGAGAAGATGTTCTGCGGTCCATTCGACGAACGTGCCGCCGTGATCGGCGACCGGAGTGGGCGGCGGATCGACCACGTGCTGGAAGATGCTGTCGAACACCGGTCCTGCGTGCTTGGCGAACTCGGCCATCAGTTCACTGAATTCGCCGTCGAAATCGCCAAGAAATAACAAGGTCTTTTCGCTCAGAACCGTGAAGCGTGAGTAGTGAATCGTGCCGATGGTATCCGCCGCCTGAAAAACCGTCGGCATCAACGGTGGAAGTTGCTCCGTCAGCGCCTTTGCGTCCGCGGGCGACTTCAAGGGAAAGCTGAGAGTAAAGTGATTCTGGCTCATGTCGTGATCTCCTTTGTTAGGCGTTTGTTAGTGTTCTCAACCTGCCGCTTAAAACTTATTGGTCTCACTCACCCGGGGACTGATTCTCTTTTCGCCTGCCGCTCGAAGTAAAACGCAATGCCCAACGCAAGAATGAGGGCCGCGATCCCGAACAAGGTCAGTCCCGGCACTGTATTCGGTTCTTCAATAATGACCTTCCGCGCCATGGCAATGAGCGCGACTTCCAGTACGACACGGACATGAATGACGTCCTTCCTGACGTATGCTTTCAGCGTCTCCAGCAACTCGACCCCAATCAGCACCAGCAGGAAGTATCCAAAAATCTCGAGCAGGCCTTGAACTGGAATCAGCCACCGCGGCGGCTTCCAGACTTCTTCCGCGATCAGCACGCCCAAGTGGACCGTGGAAAGCAACATGACCAAGACCAGCATTGCGGCAAGCGCCAGCACCGCGAGCTTCTGGACCTTTGTGATCAGCGTTTCCACCACGCTCTCCATTGTGCTCATGTGACACGGCCGGCCGGCGATGACCACATGTTTGCAGCCGTGTCCCCTTCCTCCTCAGTTGCGTTCGCTGTCGTTGCAACACCCTCTGGACGGCCTGCATCCGCCCCTTCGAAACACCTGATTCGTCTGCCGCCTGGTTGATTCTGGCTACAGCGCATCCTCTCGGTGATCAACTCATGCATCTCTCGATAGTGCCCCCAGCCCTCCATGCTCGTAACTGTTAAAACTTACAATCGAGTGGGCTCTGTAAAATTGCTATTGCAGTCTTGCGTTCTCGGATTTGGCAGCGAGGAGGATGGGGATGTCGGGGTCCGCGTCTATCCAGATTGCGAAGAAGTCCTGATAAGCGGCGCGGCCTTTTTCGGTGTCTCCCCGCAGGGTGCAGGCGCGGGCGAGACCGAGATGCGCCAGCGCTGCAATCGGCTCTGGCAAGAGACCAATGACACTGTCGGTTGTGGCGGGCTTGAATGATCGAGCCTTGGGGAAAAATGACATGTCAATACTGACGATTCCTTTTGCTCTCACCTGCGAGCAATCATTCGAATCTCGGGCGCGTTACGAATATCGAACCGGCTTGAAAGGAATGCGAGCAACCATGTGGCGACTCAGGAACACCGTTCGAGATCTGGAACTCGGCGGCAAAACGTTATGTTTTATCGTGTTTATAATCTTAAGCGGCGAAGCGTGCCTCTACTACGCCGTCAGGATGTTGCTCTCCGACCTTTGAAATTTCGCAGGAGCTCGTTTTCCTGATACGTCTTGAGTGGGACGGAACGCGTAGTTTCAAAAACCTCTCATGCGATCCAGAGTTCTGAGTCCCTTGCTTCCTATTGGGGACCAACCCACAGAAAATAAGTGCAGGCGTCGACTAAGCAATTTGCAGTGTGAAGGCCAACGCCTCCACCCGTTATTAGCCGCCCATTCTCTGATAATTGGAATTGGATGTAGTCACTACCAGCTTTTTGGCGCTGGCGTTAAGAACAGACTGCTCCACATAGTTAGTTCCATCGGGCAGACTGGCCATCTGCACATGCAAAGTCACCGCGTCTTTCGCTTGTCCCATATAGGTATTGACATCTAACGAAATGATTTTTCTTGTGGCCTGGTCGAAAGTCAGGGTCAACTGATCTCCCGGCTGCGCATAATCCCTGAAAACCAAATTCACAGTTCCTCCGCCGGGATTCAATGAAAGTTTGCCCGCCTGATAGGCTTGCTCCATCTTCTGTGGGTCCGGCGGTACATACATGGTGAGAAGACTCTTCACATCCCCCATATAGTCCTGCATCTCTTCTTTTTTCTTCTCAATGACTCTTTGCTTCAGTCTGCCGCCGCTGGGCTGTTGTGGCGGAGCGCCGATGGGCGTCTTCTGAACTTGCCCGCCAGGGCCGTACTGGCACAATGTCTGGGATTGAGGCTTGGGATCTCCGTTCAGATTGAACTGCGTCGTTTCGATCCATTGATACTGTTGCAGCCGCTGCTTATTCTCCGCCATAGCCTGCTCCACACCTGCAAGCTTCTGTTGCACTTCACTATTCTGTCCGAAGGCAGGGATATAGACTGCGAGCACTGCCAAACCGACCATCAACGGTTTGCAAATCGGAAGAAACGTGCCGATGATCGACTGCTTCCCACCAGTAATTGCATAACTACCATTCATAAGAA
>Ga0210395_10000808_pt1 | contig 24210 bp, 19 predicted proteins | sample IncBWH4OmetaG_FD_150861 | JGI IMG/M metagenome (GOLD analysis project Ga0210395, IMG submission 150861) | Forest soil microbial communities from Barre Woods Harvard Forest LTER site, Petersham, Massachusetts, United States - Inc-BW-H-4-O ... | reverse complement strand
GTCAAAATCCAAATCCTAATTTGGACAAGCGTGAGTGCATATGTTCGACGTCAAAATGGTTCTATTTTCCATCATTTTCCAATTCAGAGTGCTTTGACTGTAGTCAGGAGAATCCATTACGAACCACAAGCTGACTTCTCCATACTTGTCGCTTGTGTAGGAGGTCCGCGCGCGTTTGCAGAAGCTCACTATCCATAGCCCCGGTGGGTGTTGAACATCCGAGCATCAGGAAAGCTTCTCTGATACTCCATTGACGAGCGACTGCAGAAGCGTTGCTACGTCTGAATATTGGGCAATCCCAGCACTTTGGCCGGCCCATAAGACTAGGAATTCGCTCCGTCCGGCCTGCTGCGCCGGCACGACGAGGTTCCGCATGAGGGCCCGTTGCAGCGGGTACGGGAGAACAGCGACGCCGGGCCGGTTCATCTCTTCCAGAAGTTGATTGTGGATGCCGCGTGCCAGGCGTCCGGTGAACCCGCGTGTAAGCGAAGTTCGGCTCGCCTTTCCGCTCAGGATCGCCTCCCGGTGCAACGTGGTCGCTCCAGACTCTTCGCAGGCAAGGAAGACCGTCCCCATCTGCACACCTTGGGCACCAAGCGCGAAAGCTGCAGTGATACCGCGGGCATCGGCGATTCCTCCGGCCGCTACCACCGGTATCCCCACCGCATCCACGATCTGCGGTACCAGAGAGATCGTCCCTGTGAGGGAATCTTCCGAGGAGCGCAGGAACGATCCGCGATGTCCGCCGGCCTCGAATCCGGATGCTACAACGACATCGACGCCGGCTTGCTCTAGAGCAATGGCCTCGTCCCGTGTTGTCGCGGTGCCGATCATGAGGATGCCCTGGCGATGACACTGTTCGAGAATCTCCTTTCGCGGAATGCCGTAGATAAACGAGAAGGCAGGTACCTTAGCATCGAGCAGAACGCGCACCTGATCTTCGAAGCGAAGCGGCTTGTATGGTGCGAACTGCGGCTTGCTCGCACCGACCGCCTCAAGATGCGGAGCTAGATGAGAAAGCGCCCGTTCGAAGGCTTCGACATCGGATGTTGCTGCACCCTCATCCTCCATCGAAACCCAGAGGTTCATGGCGAAAGGTTTATTGGTCAAAGAACGGATCTCGGCGACGACTTCCTGAATCGCCGACGGAGCCAGGCCATGCGCGCCGAAAGAGCCCAGGCCCCCGAAGTTTGATACAGCGGCGGCAAGGCGCTGGGAGGAAAAGCCTCCAAGCGGTCCCTGGATGATCGGGTACTCAATTCCGAGTTTGTTTGAAACGCGCGTCCTGTTCCATGCTGAGTTTCGTTTCGTCATAATCAAAATGGAGAGGCGGGTTCTGCCCGCCTCCTCATGCCTCGACTTCCAGGATGACTTCAACCGCCGCGGGCATGCCCAGAGGAAGACTTGCCACGCCTAACACCATACGGACTGAGGTTTTGTCTTCTCCAAAAAGATCGCGGAATAGCTCGGAGGCAGCGTCGGCAACTTTTGGTTGATCGAAGAAGTCTCCATCAGTTGCAAGGTAGACGCATAGTCGAACAACCCGGGTTACTTTATCGAGCGAACCTAGCTTCTGCCTTGTCGCGGACAAAACATTCAGAGCGGCAATGCGGACCGCCTCCCTACCGGCGTTCGCATCCAGTTCTTTCCCGAGACGCCCGACGAACTTCGGCTGGTGTCCGACGGCAGGAAGCATACCGCTGAGGAAGAGCAGATTGCCGGTCTGTACAGCCTCGACATAGGCACCCAACGGAGTGGGCGGAGGCGTGAGTTCGATGCCGAGCTCCTGCAGTCGGCGCTCCGCGTTGGGCGGCTGCGAGCCCTTGCCGCTTACCATTTGCCTGAGTGCGCACCACCGTCCACGTGCAGCACCTCCCCCGTCACCTGACGGGCTTCTATGAGATAAACCACGGCTTCCACTATGTCCTTCACGTCAGATATTGTACCCATCGGCGAGAGCGTCTTCAGGAAATCCTTCGGGTTGTTCTTGTGCAGCGGCGTGTCCACGGCGCCGGGCGCGACCGCGTTGAAGCGAATCTTCTCCTTCGCATACTCCGTGGCCAAGCTCCGCGTGACGGCTTCAAGTCCGCCCTTGGTGATCATCGGGACCGACGCCGTAATACCTGCAATTGGGTTGTCTACCAGCGCGGCCGTGATGGTAACGACGCTTCCTCCAGACTTCTGCGCTAGCATCTGCTTGACCGCCCCCCGGGTGACGTAGAGGAAGCCTTCGAGGTTGGTTGAAGATAGCGCCTTGAAATCTTCAGCCGTGTATTCAGTAAACGGTTTTGTGAAGAAGATGCCTGCATTGTTGACCAGCGCGTCAATGGATCCAAACTTCTGGATGGCTGTCTCGACGATCTTTGAGGCGACAGTACTCTCACCGATGCTGCCGTCTACGAGAGCCAAATGATCAGATTCGATGAAGGTATCAGACTTCCTGATATTGCGCGAGTTTGCGACAACCTTGTATCCGCGATCAAGGAACGACTGGACTACGCCGGCTCCGATGCCTTGCGAAGCTCCCGTTACAATGACCGTTTTCTGTTTGCTTGCCATATCAGCCTCCTTGGCTGTTCGTTAAAATAAGAGATGATGTAAGTCCAGGCGTCTGGCTGCTCCTGGAAATCCCACTGCTCTGCTTTCAGAACGTCAGCAGCAACTCGCCATCGATTCCCACGATGGCAAACTCTTCAAATTCCGTCGTAGCGGGAATATCCACGTTCGGCCCAATAGTCTTTTGGCTCTTCCGCGACATACGAAATCCTGCTAATGGCCTTCACATTCTTCAAACCAAGTTTCACGGGCACCAGCAGACGGAGTGGCGCTCCATGATCCACAGTGAGAGGCTGACCGTTGAGGTGTGTGGCGAGCAGCGTCTGTGGATGGCTGGCCGTCGCCAGATCGAGCGACATAAAGTAAGGGTCAGGATTCCCGGAGGCGTCAAGATTGACCGACGACTCCACCCGCGCCCATTTGGCCTGCGACATCGGTGGATAGGCGCGAAGCAGATCATCGAATCCTAGACCAGCCCACCACGCAACCGCACTCCAGCCTTCGACGCAAACCAACCGCGTAATCTGCTCACGCACCGAGAAGCGAGTCAGGAGATTCCGAATGTCGAGAGAAACGCTCAAGCCAGAAGCGAGCCCCTCCAGAGTGAGATTCCATCCCGATATATAGCCAGGGTCAGGAGTGGCTCCGTTGTAGTTGTTCCTGATCGGGGTAATCTGAGATTTTGTGTAGGCGGGCACCATACGATTCCGCGAGTAGAGTGCTTCAGCCACGTCGTCGTCAATTCGAAGAGCTTTGTTGAGCAACCACTCCTTCCCAGACGAACTCATATCTCGGCGCATGCCCACGCGACTGAGTGTATCTGGTGGCAAAAGAAGTCCTGCGCCTGCTGCCGCCGCCAACGCGCCGATTCCAAACGCCAACACTTCTCGCCGAGTTCGATAGCGCAGGACGCGTGTAGCCATCTCAATTACGGGGAGAGGCTGCTCTTCAAAGAAACTTTGGTGGTTCTTCACGAACACAGGTTCCAGTGCAATGGGTGTAACCACTTCGCCAGTTCGCGGCGCAGCTTCTACTAATGACGAGGGGCGTCCATCCGTATCCACTTGTTGTTCTATCGCTTCCACGGCCTGGGGAGTTTCAGCGGCTATTGGGGCGGCAGGACATCTATCTTCAGGGCCACTCTTTGGTAACTTCATCGCCTCCAGTTTAGATCCAGTACCCGTCGAGGGAATATTTTCCGGTTCTAATGAATTGGCTTTCTCCTCATTGTTCATTTGCGATGAACTCCGACCGCTTCATTCTTGTTGACCAACCCACGATCATGCTGCGGAGCGTATCCCACCCGTCGGCGAAAACCAGAATCACATGCGGCACAACAAAGAAGATGAAGAGCCACATGAGCCAGAAATGCCATACACGCGCTGCGTCAAAGCCTCCAAATAGCGCAGCCAGCCAATGGAGCTGCATCGGTTTATGAATCGCCCAGCCTGTAGTGAGGGAAAGAAACCCGGCGACCGGAATAGAAAAGTACGCTGCACGCTGGAGGGCGTTGTATTTTGTGTTGAAACGGGGATGCAGCCATTCGCGGCGTGTGAGTTTAGCGAAGGGAACGCCGAGGTAGTATCGAAGCATCCTGAGCGCGTCAAACAGATCGGTCCGGCGGGGCAGCAGGGCGCGCCAGCCTCCTCCCATGACCAGCCCTGCAACGTACGCCGTGCCATTCAGCATGAACAAGTACGCGCATAACCAATGCAGGCGGAGGGCTAACGCCAACATGCCCGGCCCGAGGCTCATGTGGTTGTAAATCCAGTCGGGTGGACTGCTGTAGTGATGCAGTCCGGGCACATGGGCGCATATCCAGATTCCCATATCAGCCGCCACATCGACGTTTCCCGTATTCGGATCTGGCTTGTGTTGATAAACCGGCGAAGCCCAGTAAATCGAGATCCCGCTCAGAATAAGGCCGAGGAGGATCGGCACATTCAGCCAGTGACTCCAGCGCACCAGGAGATGGTGCTTCTTGACCACGAGCACGCCCCGCTGTTTCGGAGACGTGCTCGCGGCGTTCGATTCATTGACTGGAGGCATTGAATGAGCCATGGGCCGAAGCCCTACCGGGCGCTGTTCTCAGCTGGAATGAAAAGAAAGATTTTGTTCGTCACAAGCGTTCCGTCCGGCAGCTTCTCAGTCGCCGCATAAACGATATCGCCATTAGCGAATGTGACTGGTTCAGATGCGACTTGCGTCACGGGGACATTTGCAGGCACGGAGATCGTCTTAGAACCGTCCTGATACTGGACCACCAGGGTGGTCCCGCTGCCTTTCTGTACTGTGCCGTTGGTCATGCGCGAGTGCGATACCGCAGGGCGAGAGACGGAGCCATTGGTCATTCTGCTGTGAGTAGTTGCACCCGGCGGGTCTGTTAGAACACTACCTTCTGCAGCTCCACTCAGTTCCGCTGGAAATATGATGATCTGCTTCGCTACTTCTTTTCCATCCGCCAGCTCAGTCGACGCAACGCCGACATAAGACGTGGACGTGACATGACTCAAATCCGACGGTATCTGCTTATAGGTTGTGAGGGGCTGTTTGACATCAACGTGGACCACGCCTGAAGGTGTCTGAACGTCGAGTGCGCTGCCTGTAAATGACTGGACTTTTCCAATAACTCCGGAGATTGGAGGGGCAGCTTGGGTCGTGCCGCTGACGGCTTGCTGCGCCTCGGGAGCCTTGCCGGCACTCGCAAAGCCGCTGGCACTGATGGCGAGCGTACCGGCGAAAAGGGTCAAGCCGACACGTTGCATCAGACCTCGGAGCGCTGACTTGGGCTCTCGGGACGCGGAATCGATGGCGTGAGTTGCGATCAAAGCAGGTCGGTAAGTTTGTGAGACTTTCATCTTTTTCTTCTTGATTTTCATTTCTTTCTCCTTTTTTATTTCTTTCTCCTTGGTTGTCATCTCTTCTAACCAGAAACCACATTTTCCCCGTATACAAGCAGGCAGTCGCTCACCCTTTTAAAGGCGCGCTTGCAAGGACCTCCACCTTTTCCACCTGCGGAGGAACCGCAAATAATTCGCTGGCCCGCGCTGTCAACGCCTTTGCGATGTCGCCAGTCAAGTGGGCATTGCGGCCCGCTTCATTTGCAAAGGTGTCGAAGATGCCGAACTTCCCCGGGCCGATCTTGATCGCATACCATTTCAAGGTCGTTTTTTCATTCAGCGCGAGTGGCTGTGCTGACTTCAGAAAAGCCTCGGCATCAGCCTCCTTGCCTGCGCGTGCTTGGAGCGTGACTAACAATCCGATTGCTTCCATTGAATTACCCTCCTGTGTTGAATTAGTTCTGGCCGATTGACCGACCTCTACTGCTCACAACTGTCAGTAAACTGCACATCGGAAACGGACTTGTGCGGATTTCTGCTGGGATGGTCGGAATCTTGCTAGATTCATGCTCCCCGAAAGAGAACTCCAACGACTTACACCGGAGTCTGAGGTTTGTCTTGAGGGAACGACGACAAGAGTTGGAATGAGCTAGGAAGTTGCCGAGTCAGAATTGTTGGCGGAGGATATAGTGCCGAGGCGGATGCAGGAGCGATGAGTTACAAATTCCGGAGGCGGCTGGACGTTAACAACGAATTAAAATGCAGCCAGTGAAAGTGATGTATCTTCGGAGCCGATAAAATCCTGGCGATACTCTGTCGGGCTAACTCCACAAACATCACGAAAGACCTGCGCAAAGTGCTGTTGGGTCCTGAAGCCACATGCCACAGCCACATCCAATACTCGCGCACCGGGAGCACGCAACATCACCTTAGCACGCTCAATCCTTTGACGCAGAACAAATTGATGCGGGGTCTCGCCCGTGGACTTGCGAAACATCCGCGCGAAATGAGCGGTGCTCAATCCCACCGATTGCGCCATCTCGTCGAGACTTAAGTCGTCCTCGATCCTGGCACGTACCAACTCTCTAATCCTTCGCATGCGCGCTGAACCCAGTCCGCCTCGGTACATCTGCACAGGACGGTGCCTTACCGCACGGTCCTTCACCAGTGCGACGGCCATCGCCTGTTCGATAGAATCCAGAAACAGCCGCCCACTCGGAAAGCCAACGACCATCTCCGCATGAGCGGCCGCAACCAGCGCGCTCAAACGCGAGTTCGCAAACTTGCGTGAAGGCCGCAGTTCTACCTCGCCGTAAGCTCCGTCAGAGCTGGCCATCAGTGCCGCATCGGAAATACCGAGCTGCAGATGCGATACATTCATGAGCCCAACCCATTCTCCGATATGACGGTCGCACAGTGCTAAATCGCCCGCCGCGTAATCAAACTTTTCCAACGCCAGCCGCTTAGAGCCCCACTCGATGGAGCCGGGCCGCAACATCATTGCGAAAGCCTGATCATGCCGTATCCAGTGACGCGGCGCTGTGTCAGAGTCGGGGGGGAAGAGTTGAACTTTCATTCTTTACTCCATGCCGTCGTGTTGCGGATATGGGCGAGTGTTCCCCAGGCGCTGTTCAAAATCATCTTATTTGATGTATCTCGGCGGCAAGGCGATGCATGTAACTCGACGTGAAAGTAAGGCCGTCAAACAAGTTCTGAGCATGCCACCTGGTGGATCGTCGGCCATCCCCAAGCTAACGCTTGCGCTTACTTTGCCGAATAGTCGGATTTCCGTTGAAGGTGATTTGGTTCTGTAGTGTGGCGGAAGGCGTGCGCCGTCCGGTCCCTGCTGTGGTTTCGGTTTAGCCAAACTGCCCGTTACGAAAAGCAGCTCTTGCAGTCCTACGGGCCCGAACGATTTGGATTCCATGGTCACAGCCCACCTGATTCTCGGCAACCTGTCCGGTGCCACCCAGCAGTCTCTTGCCAATCGGTCGCTGACGCTCGCAGTTTTACCAGAGGAAGCTTGGGAAGTTTCAGTTCTGGCACTGAATTACGTCGACTCGTTGTTTTTGAATTCGCTGTTGATTGGGCCGGGGTCGCGGCCAACGGAACAGATCAATACCAAGATACAATAGAAGCTCTGCGACGGGGTGGCGCATCCTCGAGTCGTCGACAAACATCACAGGCGCGAGCTCGCCACATCCTGGAGTCCCCCCATGTCAGAAACTTACAACGCTCCAAGAATCGATGAATATCTGCGCAAGCGGTTGATGCCGGTGGAAGGGGCAATTCCTCATGTGCAAGGAATCGAGATGTACGGCAATTCTATACCAGCCGGAACGGTCGGCGGCGACCTGTTTGAATACATAAACTTCCAGCAACGTTACGACATCGAGGCACGCATTCAGCGGGCACTGCGGCGATCGAAGGAGTACCTCGAGCCGCTTCCGCCAGGTACGCCGCCACGCGATTCCGTGGACGACCATGTGGAATGGCTGAAATCGAGGCCAGGCCATAAACCCGAAATGGAAACCGCATATAGAGACGCACGAAGTTCGGAGCAGGTGCGGGTCGCCGAGGACCTGCACGAGCTTTATAGCACAGCGGGTGTCCTGGTGGTGGACGCTCAAGGACACGGAATCATTTCAGCGAAAATTGCATCCACGGTTCACGACACCTTTCATGCCCTCATGCTTTCCGAACTCGATCACCGAGGGAAAACGACTCCGGAGCTGTTCGAGAGAATCAACTTGCGATTAGCACAGTCGATCACCGCTCGTAATGCCCTCGGCAGGAGCGAGAAAGAGGACGCACAGGAGATTGCCACCATGCTTTACGGTGAAGTACGCCCTTATGGTCATTTTCGATTCGTGAATTTTGGGCATCCGCCACCGCTGGTCTTCTCTGCCGAATACCGCAAGTTCATGGATATTGATAAAAGCCGGATGGTGCAATTTCTACCGCTCGGCCTGCAGATCGCCGAAGATCATCCGGATCGTAACAGGTACTTCTCCTTGGAAACCCGGCAGAGGGGCGCAAAGTCCTCTGATATAGCCGAGCTAACACTCATGAGTCCGGGGGATATTCTCTTCCTTTACACCGACGGGGTTTATGACGGCAGTGATAAGGAAGAACGAGGGCAACTTGAAAGCGTGATGCGCGAATACTGCAGGCTGCCAGCAAAAGACATGTGCAATGCATTCCTCGAATACGCGCTCAAGCGGGACGATCGTTTGCGACAGATTGGCGAGGAAGATCGTATTGACGATAAGACAGTTTTTATCATCAGGCGGAATTGACGAAGGCTGTGACAACCCATGGCCGCCAGAGCCGAGGTGTATTGGCAAGATCTTCTGCGCTTGAACCCAACAGCCGTTGTGTGGAAAGGCCTGTCTCTTTTCTCGGTCATTACATCCACGCCATTCCCGAGTGCTCGGAGGACCGGTTCTTCCGCATCTTCAGAGCTGGTGTAGGTAACTAGAGCAACCGAGTGGCGTTTTCTTAGTTGGTTTTCTGCTCGTTCGCAGTCTCCAACGGCTGCTCTTCCGCTTTTTGCCAGCTGGAGTTCGGGTTGTACTCCTTAATAGTTATCCCGAGCACCTCGGTCTTCTTGCCGAGGTCCTTCTGATACACGACTCCATCCTGGTTAACGATGAAGGTCATCACACCGGATGATCTGTATTCCGCAGGATAGGCCACAAAGGCGAAACCGTCGGTCATTTTTCCGTTCACGATGTAACTTTTCGCCCCGCCTGGAGCGTTTTTTCCCTGGCGCGTCAGGATGTGGTAATAGTAACCACGGTAAGGGGTCGGAGCTCCGCTTTGATCTCTGACATAACCCTCTGCGACGGCCGCCGCCACCAAAGGCCCGATGGGACTCTGGGGTCCGCCATCGGCAGTTTTCCAATAAAGGCCGTTCTGTTGCCCTGCATCACTGTACATTTTCTGGGCATACTCGTTGTGCTGCGTCGAGTAATATTCCTTTTCCGCCGCCACCATCTCCTCGCAAACGCGAATGGCCGACAGTTCATTGCGCCCAATTCGCCGGTACAGAATTTCTTTCTTGCCCGCCTCAGTGTCGAAATACCACGAATTACCTTTGTTCATCAGGGGGATGGGCGTCGGCCAGTTCTCCGCGCCGACATACATGACAGTGGTTCCATCTGGCTCTCTCACGAAACGGTGCATCTCCTGATATTTTTTCACGATGTTGGCGCGGCTTTGGGCGTCCTCGGTTTCGTCTCCCGAGGAGACGATTTGCTTTCCGTCCGGTCCGAGGACCTCGAGCAACGCCTTTTCGTCGTTGCTCTGCGCTGCCGCGATGAGTGCGTTGCTCGCGTCTTCCGGCGATGAGAACGTCTTCTGCCCGGGCCGCTGCGCCTCGGCATGCGCGACGAAGCAACCCGTCAGAAATACGGCCACTGCGGCCGCTCTAGAATGATTCGCCCAATTATTTTTGTCAAATTTCAGATTCGTCAGCGGCATGTGACCTTTCTCCATTTCTGAGTTTCGCAAGCTCTAAGGGACTACGACGAGACTTCGATTACCGATGCCTGCCGCCTCCGCCACCGCCGCCGCGAAAGCCTCCGCCTCCACCAAAACTGGCGCTCCCACGTGAGGAAAAGCTTCTTGTCTCTCCGCCACGGTCGTAGCCACTGAAGGCCCCCGAGCGGGTACCGCTTTGACCGTGAGGTTCCGCATATCCTCGGGCAGCCTGCCGGTCTCCGTTGAACGGCCGCGCCCCTCCTCCGGGTCGATCGAATCCCCTGCCCCGGTCCCCTCCCCCTCGATAGAAATTGCTCCGGTTGTAAAATGTTCTGCTCCGCGAGTAGTACCTGTCGTGATTGTAAATTGCGTAGCGGTTATGCCAATCGAATCCCCAATGACCCCAGCCCCAGCCAAATCCTCCGAAAAAACCGATTCCGAAGCCGAGCCCGAACGAGAGGAACGGACCGTCGTACCAGATTCCGGGATATGGGTACCACCCCGGCCATGCCACGATGGGACCACCATAAACCAGCCACGGATCGTACGCGGGAACGTAAACCACATCCGGCTGAGCAGGCTCAATTTCCACGGTCGAGCCTTGCGTCGTTACGGTTTGCTGCGGCGTGCTCTTAAGATTGCCAGCTGCTTGTGCTTTTTGGCGCATCACCTGGACCGCATCCATCACATCTTGTTGCTGGTTGTAGTACGCATCGCCCAAGGATGACGTCCATGAAAGATTTTTGTCCATATTTCCAAGGACCGACGGAAACGCAGTCAGCGCCTTAACACTCGGGTCCCAGGGTTCCGGGTCCACCGCTCGACCCAAGGCTTCATCCTTCAAATCAGGATGCGCTCCGACCCATCTGTCGGCCTCCACGACTTGCTCGGGAAACGTGGCCGCTGCCAGAATCTGCGCCACGAGCGAATCTGGATACAGCGCAATCGGCGCGACCAACCGCTGTAACTGCTCGGGAGTCTGTTGTGCGTATGGCGGTGCCTGCCCCTGCGGCGCTGGGGCCTGCGCGTCTTGATAGGCCGGCAGGCTCTGGGGCCAAGTCGCAAACAACAGCGCCAACGACAAGAGGGAAACCAATATCCGCTTGGCTACTCCAGGCCTTGAAGCTCCTCCGGCACGCAAAAATATATTCATGAGCTTGAACCTCGACTCCATCTTAATCCCTCGAGGCCTCCAATAGATAGATGAGCCGGACAGACATAATGTTTCAACTTTTGTAGTCGAGAGGCGGGGGGCACTCCGCGGGTCGTTTTTCGCAGGAACAAGCCACCAGCTCAACGAACAAGTGCTTTAGCTACTTCATTATCGAGTTTGTGGCAGCGCTTAGTGAATCTCTGTAGGTGAGACATCCTGACCGTCGCTGATCGGACAACAGCGAATTGCGGAGGTCGCCAAAAGTCTGCCGTTCCATTCCGGCAGGGAAACGGCCTCTTGTTACTGGCCATCAAGGCTGACAGCTTCTCTAAGTACTTTCCGACCCATGGTTTAGGGATACCTCGGTATGTGAGTATGCGAAGCCTGCGGTCTCGCAGAATTTTCAACGCCATGAGCCGACCGCTCGACGCTTCTTATGCCCACCCCTGCCCACGCTCGAAACTGACAAGTCCTTACCTGTGTTGAGGAAAGCTGGTAGGGCCGGTGGGTATCGAAAACAACGATGTCGAATCCATTTTCGCTACGGTCACCCGAGCGTGTGGATAGCGTTAGCCGCTGCCAAAATCGTGGACCTTCCATTGAAAAGGACGGAACTCAGCAAGTCGCAGGAAATCTCGGTAAGGGGAGGCTGCCGCCGCGTGGCTCGAAGGCCACGAAAACGGCGTCGATGTGTTCCCAGGTCTTCGGCACGTGTACAAAGGAAGTTATTTCTGAGACTCGATTTCGGACTTCGTGACCTTCCGGGAGACTTCGGCGGGAGTCGGGAGCTGCGAGCGGTCCCATCCGCCGCCTAGCGCTTCAATCAATTGGACCGAGGCAGTCATCGCCTGGGTGCGGAGAGAGGCAAGGGTTTGCTGATCCGAGAGCAGGGTGGTTTGCGCCACCAGGACGTTAAGATAGGTATCGACGCCGGTATAGTAACGCGCTCTTGCCAACTCGAGATAGCGCTCGGCGGACTGCTCTGCCGCAATCTGTTGTTGGATTTGTTTGGAGAGGATGCGCACGGCGGCGAGGAAATCTTCCACTTGTTGAAAGGCGGTCAGGACCGTCTGGCGGTAGCTGGCGACGTTCCCGTTGTAGAGTGCAAGGAACTGCTGCACCGTGGCGCGGCGAAGGCCGGCATCAAAGATGGTTTCGGAGAGCGAGGGCCCGACGGACCAAAAACCGCTGGGCAAAGTGAGGAGATTTTTAATCGACGAACTTTGAAAGCCGCCGGTACCAGTAAGCGTTACGTTCGGGTAATAAGCGGCGACGGCGATGCCGATTTGAGCGTTGGCGGCGGCCATGGCGCGCTCGGAAGCGGCGATGTCCGGCCGACGTTCGAGAAGCTGCGAGGGCACACCGACGGGAATAACGGGCGGGGCCGCATCCAAGGGCTTAACGGGGATAGCGAAGCTCGACGGCGTGGTGCCGATGAGCACGGCGATGGCGTGTTCGAACTGGGCTCGTGCGATACCCAGGTCGGTACCAGCGGATTCGGCGCTCTCCAATGCATTTTGGGCTTGGACCAGCGAAATCTGATCATCCACTCCAGTTTCATAGCGGGCGCGGGTCAGCTCGACGGACTTTTTGTCCGCTTCGATGGTTTCGTCGAAGATTTTTTGCAATGCATCCTGGCCGCGTAGTTCGAAGAAGAACATTGCGAGGCTGGCCTGCTCGGTCAGCTTTTCGTTCTCGAGGTCGGCGGCACTGAGCTGCGCGTTGTATTGGGCCTCATGGATGGTGTTGCGGACTTTGCCCCAAAGATCGGGTTCCCAAGAAGCTGTAACGGGGATAGTGTAGACCGTGGTCTGCGCGCCCCCCGCCGTGGCACCTGTGCTGCCCGTGGAACCATGGAGATTCGCCGAGCCTAGGGACCGCTGATAGGAAGGGGCTATTCCCACCGTGGGAAAGAGTTGGGCACGGGCTTGGGCAACGAGCGTGCGGGCTTCCATGAAATTCTCAAAAGATTGTTTAATGTTCTGGTTGTTGACGGTTAGTTGCTCTTCAAGCGCATTCAGCTCCGGATCGCTGTAAATCTCCCACCATTTGCCGTGCAGCATCGCATCCTGTGGTTGTGCGACCTTCCAGTCACCTGAAACCGGAAATTGCGTGGGCGACTCTTTGTAGGAAGCCGGGGGCGGCTGAACCGTGGCGGTCGGCGTGTGGTATTTCGGTCCGACAATGCACCCTGCTAGCAAAAGAGCCGTGACCGTGGCGCCCAGAAGAGTTTTGAGTCGAAGTTTATTCATAGGATTTGCCCTCATTAACTAATCCGCAGAGGAAGGGGCTGACGCCTCCGCCGAAGAAAGTGTGTCGTGCTGTTTTCCCAGTAACCGAAGCCGGAGCCGATCGAGCGTGAGATAAACGACCGGCGTTGTATAGAGCGTGAGGAGCTGACTCATGATAAGTCCGCCCACGATGGTAATGCCGAGCGGGCGGCGCAGTTCGGAACCGGTGCCCGATCCGAACGCCAAAGGCAATGCGCCAAAGAGCGCGGCCATAGTGGTCATGAGAATGGGACGGAAGCGCAGCATGCAGGCTTCGAATATGGAGTCTTCGGTGCTTTTGCCGGCTTCGCGTTCGGCCTGCAGAGCAAAATCGACCATCATGATGGCATTCTTCTTGACGATGCCGATCAGTAGGACGATGCCGATGATGGAAATGACATTGAGATCCTGTTTGAACAGCATGAGAGCGAGAATGGCGCCAACACTGGCGGAAGGCAGCGTGGAAATGATGGTGAGCGGGTGAATGAGGCTTTCGTACAAGACTCCGAGAACAATGTAGACCGCGAGGAGGGCGGTGATGACGAGGTATTTTTCGTTGCTGAGCGAATTCTGATAAGCCTGCAAGGTGCCGGCGAAAAAACCACGGAGCGTGGAAGGCGCGCCGATGCGCTGTTTCATCTGGTCAATGGCCAGCGTAGCGTCGCTTAGAGATACACCTGGCGCGAGATTGAAGGAGACGGTGACCGAGGGAAACAGGCCGGTGTGGTTTAGCGCGAGGGGAATCGTATTCGTTTGGGTCGTGGCCATCGTGAACAGCGGGGTATTCCCGGCGGCGGTAACGCTACTGCTTCCTGGCGGATGAAAATAGATATTCTTCAGACCGTCGGGAGTTTGAGAATACTGAGGATCGACTTCCAGGACGACGTAGTACTGGTTCAACTGCGTGTAGATGATAGAGACTTCGGATTGGCCAAAGGCGCTGTATACCCCCTGATCGAGGGATTGAGCAGTTTGGCCAAGTTTTGCGGCGGTGACGCGATCGTAATTTAGGAGGATGTCGAGGCCGCCATTCTGTTGATCCGAGTTTACGTCCTGCAAGCCGGGAAGCTTTTTCATTTCTGCGAAGACGCGCGGTCCCCAAGTTGCGAGATCGGGAATATTGTCTGTCTGAATCGTGTACTGGTAGAGCGCGGCGCTGGAACGCCCGCCGATGCGCAGATCCTGTGAAGCCTGAAGAAAGGCGGAGGCAACGGGAAGGCCATTCAGTTGAGGGCGCAGACGATTGATGATTTGTGGAGCGCCAGTCTTACGCACGTTGAGTGGTTTGAGCGCAATAAAAATATTCCCCGTATTGGTGGCGCCGCCGCCCCCTGTAAAGGCCATAACGTTTTGAACGGCAGGATCCTTGTTGATCACGGCTTCGATCTTTTGGATTGAGTCATTCATGGACGGGAAGGAAGAGTCCTGGGGGCCTTGCACGGCGCCGCCAAGGGTGCCGGTGTCTTGCTGCGGGAAGAAACCCTTGGGGATTTTATAGACCAAGATAATGTTGAGCACGATGGTCAGGAAAAGAACCGTGAGCGTGATTCCGGGATTATCCAAAACCCAGTGAAGACTTTTCCGGTATCCAGATAAGGCGCCGTCAAAGAATCTCTCTGATGCCATATAGAGGCGGCCGTGTTTCCGCGCGTGTTCGTTTCGCAGCAGATAGGCGCACATCATGGGTGTTGTGCTGAGCGAGATCGCCATGGACACGATAATGGCAGTAGAGAGGGTGACGGCAAACTCGCGGAAAAGGCGGCCAACGATTCCCCCCATAAGTAAGAGCGGAATGAAAACGGCGATCAGGGAAATGCTGATGGAGAGAACGGTGAATCCAATTTCCTTCGCACCTTTGAGGGTGGCGGCGAAGGGGTCCATGCCTTCTTCCAGATGGCGCGTGATGTTCTCCATGACCACGATAGCGTCATCAACGACGAAACCGGTGGAGATGGTGAGGGCCATGAGCGAAAGATTATCCAGACTATATCCGCAGAGGTACATGACGGCGAAGGTTCCAATGAGAGAAACCGGGACGGCGACGGCGGGAATGAGCGTGGCGCGGCCATTCCGCAAGAAGATGAAGACAACCACAATGACGAGGCCGATGGAAATCATCAGGGTGCGCTCGACGTCGCTAACGGAGGCACGAATGGTGGTGGTGCGATCCAGAACTAGAGTTGTATCGATGCCCTGGGGAATGGAAGCTTGGAGGGATGGCAACTCAGAGCGAATGCGATCGACGGTCTCAATGATATTGGCGCCTGGCTGGCGGAAGATGATCAGCAAGATGGCCCTTTTGCCATTCAAATATCCCGCGGCACGCACATTCTGCACGGAGTCGATAACGTCGGCTACATCCGAAAGGTGAACGGCCGCGCCGTTGTTATAGCCGACGATGATTGGTTTGTAATCTTCAGCGTGGGAGATCTGGTCGTTTGCGATAATGTCGGCGGTCGTGTTGCCATCCGTAATCTGGCCCTTGGCGAGATCGGAATTCTGTAAGCGCAGCACGGATTGGATGTCCGTCATGGCGAGGCCATAACTGGCCAGTTTTGTCGGGTTGACTTCGACACGTACGGACGGCAACGCGCCACCACCGACGTTTACCTGGCCGACACCTTGAATTTGCGAGAGTTTTTGCTGAATGACAGTGGATGCTTCATCATAGAGTTTGTCCGGGCCGTATTTTGATGAGGTAAGGCCGAGGATCATGATCGGCGAATCGGCCGGATTGACCTTGCGGTAGGTGGGGTTCGCGGGCAGGTTCGCAGGCAAATACGTGCGCGCGGAATTGATCGCAGCCTCGACGTCGCGCGCCGCTCCGTCAATGTTGCGGCTGAGATCGAATTGGATCGTGACGGAGCAGGTTCCCAGGCTGCTCGTGGAGGTCATCTCGGTAACTCCGGCCATATGGCCGAACTGGCGTTCCAAAGGAGTGGCCACGGAGGAGGCCATGATTTCCGCGCTGGCGCCTGGCAAGCTGGCGCTGACGGAAATAGTGGGAAAATCCACCTGCGGCAAAGGAGAAACAGGGAGAACCTCGAAAGCGATAGCGCCGGCGATGGCGATGGCTATCGTCAGCAGCGTGGTCGCTACCGGCCGGTGGATGAAGGGTTCTGATACGTTCATAAGGATCCCGCGGGCTGCGGCTCGGCGCCCGGATGCGGAGCCGCGGACCTTTGTGAGAAGCGCTGGCCGATTCTGTCAAAGAATATGTAAATCACTGGCGTTGTATAAAGTGTGAGAACCTGACTGACTAAAAGTCCCCCGACCATGGCAATGCCCAGCGGCCGGCGCAATTCAGAACCAATCCCCCCGCCAAACGCGAGCGGCAGCCCGCCAAGCAGCGCAGCCATGGTGGTCATCATGATGGGCCGGAAACGCAGCAGACAGGCTTCGTAGATAGCATCCGTCGAGTTTTTTCCGTGGTTGCGCTCCGCATCCAGCGCAAAATCAACCATCATGATGCCGTTTTTCTTGACGATGCCAATGAGAAGCACGAGGCCGATGATGGCGACAACGCTGAGATCCTGGTGGAAAAGGATAAGAGCGAGAAAAGCGCCGACACCGGCGGAAGGAAGTGTGGAGAGAATCGTGACCGGGTGGATGAAGCTCTCGTACAAAACGCCGAGGACTATGTAGACAGTAACGAGAGCGGCGAGAATGAGCAGCGGCATGTTGGAGAGCGAGTTGCGAAACGATGCTGCCGTGCCTTGGAAATCAGCCTGCAAGCTAGCGGGCATGTGCATATCTTTTTGAACTTTAGTGATGGCGGTGATCGCTCCGCCGAGCGCGGCATTCGGAGCAAGGTTGAAAGAAACCGTGATGGCGGGAAACTGCCCCTGATGGTTGATGGAGAGTTGCTCGGTTTTGGTTTCAAAATGCGAGAATGCACCAAGAGGCACCGCATTGCTCGTTGCAGAACTGGTGGCTCCGGCGGAAGACGCACCTTTACTGGACGTTGAATTCGATGTGCCGGAGGCAAGAGCGTTCACAGGAGGAGCCAGGGTATTCGCCGACGGGGTAAAGAGGGCCGAGGTGGTGAGGGCGTTAGAACCAGCAGAGGTGGAACCATTTCCGGTAGAGCTGGCAGGGGCACCCGAGGTGCCGGCCGCCGCATTCGCTTGAATGTAGAGTTTGTTTAGTTTGTCGGGGTCGAGTTGAAACTGGGGCTGAGCTTCCAGAATGACGTGGTATTGATTCAGCTGCGTGTACATGGTGTTGATTTGGCGCTGGCCAAAGGCGTCGTAAAGAGTGTTGTCAATCGTCGTGGGGGCGATGCCGAGCCGCGAAGCCGTGGCACGATCAATGACGAGCGAGACCGCGAGACCGCCAGGTTGCTGGTCGGTGGCGACATCCTCCAGTTCCGGTAATTTTTTCAGCTCGGTCACGAAGCGATTGGTCCAATCGTTCAGTTCATTCGGATCCGGATCTTCGAGAGTGTATTGGTACTGCGTGCGGCTGACGCGATCGTCGATGGTGATGTTCTGCACCGGCTGCATGAACAGCTGAATGCCTTGCACGTCATTCAGCTTAGTCTGGAGTCTGCGGATCACGTCGGATGCGCTGAGGTCGCGCTGGTTGAGCGGCTTTAGATTGATGGACAGCCTTCCACTGTTCGTGGTGGTATTTGTCCCGTCGGCGCCGATGAACGAGGAAAGACTTTCGACCGCCGGATCTTTGAGAATGACGTCGGCGATTTCCTGCTGCTTTTGCGCCATTGCTTTGGAACCGATGGTCGGAGGCGCCTGCGAAATGCCTTGAATGATTCCGGTGTCCTGCACCGGGAAGAATCCCTTAGGAATGATGATATAGAGGAAGATTGTGAGAATTAAAGTGCACACAGCGATCAGCAGAGTGATGGTCTGGAAGCGAAGAACAAACTTCAAAGTGCGGCCATAGAAAGCGATCATGGAATCAAACGCGCGTTCCGTGACCTGGTAGAAGCGGCCCTGTTGGCCTTTCGTGTGTTGCTTCAGAATGCGAGAGGCCATCATCGGAGTTAGCGTCAGAGAGACAATCGCGGAAACGACGATGGTAACTGCCAGGGTCACTGCGAACTCGCGGAAGAGGCGGCCCACGACGTCACCCATGAAGAGGAGCGGAATAAGCACGGCAATGAGTGAAACCGTTAGCGAGACGATGGTGAAACCGATCTGCTCGGCCCCCTTCAAGGCCGCTTCCATGGGCGGCTCGCCTTCTTCGATGTACCGCGATATGTTCTCGACCATGACTATGGCGTCATCAACGACGAACCCGGTGGAGATGGTGAGCGCCATGAGGGAGAGGTTATCGAGGCTGTAGCCCAGGGCATACATGGCGCCGAAGGTGCCCACGAGCGACAGCGGCACGGCTACGCTGGGAATGATGGTCGCCAGCAAGTTTCGCAAAAAGAGAAAAATCACCATAACGACGAGCACAATCGTTAGCATCAATTCAAACTCGACGTCGGAAACCGAGGCTTGGATCGGCGTGGTGAGGTCGGTGAGGATGGTTACGTCGATTCCCGTCGGAAGGTTCGCTTTCAGCTGCGGCAGCAGAGCTTTTATGCGCTTCACGACACTGATTGTGTTTCCGCCGGGCTGGCGCTGCACGTTCACTATGACCGCTGGCGTCTTGTTCATCCAAGCAGCTTGATTCGTGTTTTCTACTCCATCCACTATTTTCGCCACGTCGGTGAGCATAACTGGCGCGCCATTGCGGTAGGCGACGACTACGGTCCGATAGTCCTTGCTGGTGACGAGTTGATCGTTAGCATCGATCTGGTAATCCTGACGCGCACCGTCAAAATTTCCTTTGGCAGCGTTAACACTCGCTTGCGTAACGGCGGTGCGCAGGTCTTCGAGATTGATGCCGTAGGAAGAAAGCGCCGCAGGGTTGGCCTGAATCCGAACCGCGGGCTTTTGCCCGCCGCTGATGCTCACGAGACCAACATCGCTTAACTGGGAAATCTTGGGAGCAAGCCGCGTATCTACCAGGTCTTCCACCTGTGCGAGCGGAATAGTACTCGAGGTGACGGCTAAGGTGAGGACCGGAGCATCGGCCGGATTTGTTTTGCTATAGATTGGCGGCGAGGGCAGATTCGCGGGGAGAAAGCTTTGTGATGCGTTGATCGCCGACTGCACCTCTTCTTCTGCGATATCAATATTCAGGCTTAGGTTAAACTGCAGAACGATGACGGAGCACCCGCCCGAACTGCTGGAGGTCATCTGACTGAGTCCCTGAAGCTGGCCGAACTGGCGTTCAAGAGGAGCCGTCACCGTCGTAGCCACAACATCCGGGCTTGCTCCTGGATAAAACGTCAGGATTTGAATCGTGGGATAGTCCACCTGCGGCAAGGCGGACACTGGCAATTGGGTATAGCAAACAATTCCTACAAGAAGAATCGCCGCCATCAGCAACGCCGTCGCAACCGGTCTCAAAATAAACGGGCGTGATGGACTCAAGGAGCGGCACTCCCGGCGGAGTTTCCGGATGCAGGCTTTCCAGCGGCTACGACCTTTGAATTGTCCTGCAATTTATCGAAACTGCTGTTAGCAAGCACGTCCCCAGGGTTGATCCCCGTCACCTGCGTCATTCCCGCATCCGTGACACCCGCCTTGATGCTGCGCATGTGTGCGACGTTGTCCTGCAAAACATAAACGAAGTCAGCTTGACCGTTGTGTTGAATAGCAGACGCGGGGATCAACGTGGCTCCGTGGAGTGTATCCACCAGGAGCCGGATATTCACAAACTCGTTCGGGAACAGCATCGAGTCTTTGTTATCGAACGCCGCCCGCGCTTTTACAGTTCCTGTCGTCGTGTCAATCTGGTTGTCCAGCGTCAGAAGCTTTCCCGATGCAATTTTCTTTTGCCCACTGCGATCAAAGGCATCCACTGTGAGGACGGCGTTTTTTTGGAGACGCTGTTGAACCGGGCCGAGAGCGTCCTCGGGAATCGTGAAAATGACAGTGATTGGCTGCAGTTGTGTGATGACCGCTAGTGTGAGCGTTCCCGAGGATTGCACCACGTTGCCCGGATCCACGATCCGCAGACCGACTTTGCCAGTGATAGGAGCGACGATGTGGCAATATTCGACCTGAATCTGGTCAAACTGCACGACGCCTTGATCCAGTTTTACCGTACCCTGGTCTTGCAGCACTATTTTTTCCTGATCATCCAGAGTTTGCTTTGGGATGGCGTTTCTAGCCCAGGCTTCTTTGTAGCGCTCAAGGTCCATCTTCGCCTGGCCTAAAACATTTTCGTCGCGGTCGAGCGTGCCTTGCGCCTGCAGCAGGGTGGCTTGATAAGTCCGCGGGTCGATATCAATGATCGGATCGCCCTTTCGGACGATTTGTCCTTCCGTGTAGTGGACCGCCGTGACAATTCCATTCACTTGGCTCGTAATAGAAGCCGTATAAACAGGCGTGACCGTCCCGATCGAGTCAAGATAAACACCGATGTCGCCCTTCTGCGCGGTCGTGGACGTCAGCGTGACTGCCCCGCCGCCGCCCCTTGGCGCCTTCGCGGCGGTCGTGGTGTCATCGTGGTGACGCAAGATCAGCACGAAGGCCGCCGCGAAGATCAAAAGCACAACAATCCACGCGATGGCCTTTCCACTTTTGTGCCGAGGTGGCGAAGAATCGACCAGTTGATGCTCTGGCCCGGTCACTGCCCGTTCATTGTAATCATCTGGCAAGGCGATTCCTTCGCGCTTCTATAAGTTCGGGCCGAGACACAATAGCCCGTAGTTTATTGACGGATTTTGGCCCTACTTTGGATACATCCCAGGTAGTACTTCGTCTTTAGTATAAATTCAGTGCAAAAGTGAACATAGTTGTTTTTTGGAGCAGCAATACAACGGAGAAGTTGTAGCGCGCATCTGGGTTTCGCCAGCATTCCATGCGCGCTGAAATAGCCCGATTCCCTGCCACGACTGCTGTCCCGTCCAGGTTATCCGCTGACCCTCAAACGCTGAGAGTCCGCAAACGCAGGCCACTCGTTCTACGTTTCCAGGCCGAAAGAAGTTGCAGCTCCGATCGAAGATGGAGCATCACACGGTTGGTAAAAGACTTTGTACCTCGGACCGCGCTTCGTTCATTACCGACAGAGAGCACATAGTCGACGGCGAAACGATCCGAAGCATCTGACGCCAGACAGAGGAGAAGACGAATGCCCGATAATGTCTATTCCACAAAAGTCAGCGCGACCGGGGGCCGTCATGGATCGATCCGCAGCGACGACGGCCTGCTCGATCTCAAGCTGGCCCTGCCCAAAACCCTCGGGGGTAAAGGCGATGCCACCAACCCAGAGCAACTCTTCGCCGGCGGATATGCCGCGTGCTTTGAGAACGCGCTCTTTCACGTGAGCCGCGAGGCTCGCCGCCATTTCGCCGATGGCGACATCGAAGTTGTCGCCCAGATCGGCCTCAGCCGCAACGACTCGGGTGCGTTCGTGCTGTCCGCCGCGCTCGCCGTGACCATCGCCGGCGTCGACCAGAAGACGGCGGCACAACTTGTCGAGGGCGCCCACGCCATCTGTCCCTACTCGAATGCCATCAAAGGCAATGTCGATGTCCAAATCGCCGTCTCCGTTCGGTGAGCAAACGAATCGATGCCGCCAACTCCTTCTCACCTCTCGACTTCCCCCAGTATCATTCAAATCCGCGCTTCCCGAAGCGAATATCGACACCTCTGTTCTCCGCATCCGCGCTATTTGCGTCCCGGTCTGCACCGGACCACGGCCGGATCGGGCCGTGCAGAGATTCTTCTCCATATGTCCTATGTCCTGCGTTCTGTTTTCTAACCTTCAACCCTTAGCTTCCCTCTAACCCCTTCGCCGCTCGCTACCTCAAAACTGTCGGATTCTCGGCGGAACAACTCCTCGCTGGCTTGAGAGTGGCGATGCCTCCCCCGTCTGCCTTAGGGTGTTTGCCTGATCGACTTTTCTGGATTTACCGGATGGATAGGCTTACCTCATAGGGTCATTGTGAGGGCGGAAGGAGAGTAAGGGATTAGGTCCACGCGCAGACCGAGGCTATCGGCTGGGTTGTCTTTCCTGCCCTTCTTGGCCTTCCTACGGTTCGACCGTATTGCTTGACGCGTAGAGTGCGACTATCGTTTTTTCCGCTGGTCCATTCGACGCAAACCTAACAGAACCCGGCTAGCAAGGACAAACTAATGCCTGGAACTGCAACATACTCACACCTTAAGAATCGTCCCCTGGGGGCAACACATCGAACGCTTATATGGATTGAAAAGCAGCATTTTCACGGTTGGTGTTGCTCCGAATGCGCATGGGTGTTTCATGCGTCGGGTCCACCTCAAGGTCACTCGCTCAAGGAAATGATGGAGAACTACCAGCGATTGCGCGATAAGGGATTCGCAGCCCATATTTGCGCTGAACATTCCACAGCCACGAAGACAAAAGCTTAGATAGTTTAAGCTGGCTGATTAGACGACGGCGTCGCTTGCTACTCCCAAGTAAACTTGGCGCGCGGAGCAGGCTTTTGAATTCGGTAGCGCACCTGGCCGCTCTCTATTTGGATAGAACAAAAATCCGCCGAACCCAGTCAGCGTCGCGTCACCTTGCGCTGGCTTGGGCTCGGCGGCTAAAGACTACCCGGCTATCCTTGCTAACCTTTCACCGGAATGGTGACTGGCTTCGTCAGCTTGAACGTCAGCTGGCTCTTGGCAGCGAGCAGGGTTACGTTCTTGTTCGCTTTGGCCTTATCTGCATCTGTCGCATCGTTTTTGGCTTGGCTCTTCGGCCCTGCGATGGAATTGGTGTCCAGCGCGTAGGACTTCCCGTGGATGACCACCGAAGCCAGCGCCACCTTCAATTCGTGCTTTTTCACTGTGACGATTCGCCCGGTTACGTGCGCGCCCTTCGGAATCACGGTCTTTCCTTCTACCTGAATCGGCGTGGTCAGGCTGGCGGCAAACGTGTCACCGACCTTGTTCTTGTCCGTGGCCAGCGTTTGGCCTACCGTCGCGCTGATCGCTGTCCCTTTGGGCACCGTCACCATCATCGTTGGTTCCGGCGCCTTAGCTACAACCTCAGCTTTTGCTGTCACGGCTGGTTTCGCCGCAGCAGCAGGCTTTGCGGCGGCTGCAGGTTTTGCTACAGCAGCAGGTTTTGCCGCGGCTACAGGTTTCGCTGTGGCCGCAGTCTTTGCAGTGTCCGCTTCCTTTGCAGTGTTGCTGGCTTGGTCCGTGGCCGCTTGCGAGCAGCCCGCTGCCGTCAAAACGGCTGCCGCTGCCAAAGTAAGCCAGAGCTTCTGATTCACCTGAGATTTGAACATTTCACACCTCCAAAGGGGCACCCTTGGGGTGAATGGGATGAGGTGGCTGGTTGGACCCTTCACCGATCGAAACTTACCGGTCAACTGCGAAACGTCGGGTATCCCTTACCTTCCCTAAATCGTACAGAGTCAGGTAGGTGGATTCCCAGCGCAATCCCTCGCGCGTTTCGTTACCGCCACCGGCCCATCGGCCAGTGTCCCTAGCCGGGCGGCGGGCGGGATTAGCCACCCTTAAGAGCGCGTTTCAAAACTTCTGACTGATCTCTTGTACTTGCGCGGTCGACTTGGTACGGTCGCGGATGGCACAGCCTCTTTTGGACGATACGCTGTGGGCTCGCCTCGAGCCGTTGCTTCCGAAGCCCCGTCGCACTGTGCTGCGCGGCGGGTTGCCGTGGCAGATGTTACCGCGTGAAACACGCCGCAATCGCCAGAGCACCCGCAAAAGCAATGGAAAACGTGGTGGCCCGGTATCGGCGAGTCATGCTGTGAAAGTTTACCGCCGACGCTTTGTGTCGACGCGCTTGGCGGCCACCTTGCTCGCCGATGGGGCGCCTTGCTTCGCTATCTGCGCCTGCCCCGCCTTGGTCTTCAAGCGCGTTTGTTCGTACATCTCGATCCACT